>Ga0316226_1000869_pt1 | contig 36722 bp, 37 predicted proteins | sample TBH18017metaG_FD_206009 | JGI IMG/M metagenome (GOLD analysis project Ga0316226, IMG submission 206009) | Freshwater microbial communities from Trout Bog Lake, Wisconsin, USA - TBH18017 | ecosystem: Environmental > Aquatic > Freshwater > Lake > Hypolimnion/Profundal zone | place: USA: Wisconsin...
GGATGTAATGAGACGATACCGGGTCTCCGGCTACGAAGGCTCGTAGCTCCTTATAAACAGACCCCGGAGGACGCCCATGCTTTGATATGAACGAGGTCGTGTAACCGTGAACCGCAGTAGCTTCAGCGGGGATTGTGATATTATGGTCTAGAAAGGCTTGGAAGGGTTTTCCGACGGGTTCGAGTCCTTCGAATTTCTGTGCGGCAATGTCGATGACGTGGATCGGGCTATTGAAACCGTCTGTTTCTGTATCGATTAGGGTCCATGTGCTCATACGTTGGGCTTGTGAAAAGTTTTCGCCATGATGGAAACCAATCAGAGTAGAGTTCCTACGTTAGCGTGCGTGCGTGTCAACGTGAGATTGCAATGTGAATTCTTCCCCGAAATCAAGAGCCGGATAAACTCGTCCTGAGAGACGGTGTAGATTCCACAAGCAGAAATTCTTTGCTCGTCAACGTTGTGAATGTAAAGCTTGAAACTCAATTTACCGGGGTAGCGTGAACGCGATTGATCGGATTTAGCAGGGCCTTTGGGTGGTAGCCTTCCAGGAACCGCAGGTGAAGCTTCAATTACCTCAATGCAGTTTCTAAACTTGGTAAGGACAGCGTTCCAATCGCCTTGATAAGCGAATGTGGAATCATATAATGTGTCCCCTCTGGTGAAGTTAAATGTCGAGCCTTGCGTCCATTCTAAGACTTCATGCCGGGAACATTCTGGGCAGTATCGGCATTTGTGGCATTTTCCACAACGAGGACAGAACTCGCACTGCTTGATATTCGGGCATGGCCTACCAGCTTCACAAGCATCGCAAGTTCCACAAGGGCCACACCGATTTTTGGTCACGTGCGCGATCACCTTGCTACACTCGGGGCACTGTTCGCCGTCTTTAGAACGATTGCAGCGATCGCGCCGATGAATTGCCCTTAGTGTCTGCTGAATATCCAAGGCTGCATTGAAGCAGCTTGGAACGCAGAAGAACCATGAATTGTCCGCCCCACAGTAAGGGCCGAACCCGGTGCCGTGATGCCGGAGAAGGTGACTTTTTCGGACAATTGCCCCCGTTAGACCTTGGGATGCATCTTCTTGGCTTAGAATCGAATCGAGAAGCTTGAGTGCCGGAGTCATAATGGGAAAGCTTTCGGGAGGTCACGCTCGAAAAACGATCGACCCTGACGGGGTTGCTTCTGTCGATTTCCAACCGCAACATCGGTAAAGATCGTCTTCATCTCGAAAGTCGATCTCTTCAGGGGTGGCTCGATGGTGTTTGCCCTTGGGCATGGTCGCAAATCTGAGAACTCTCGGCCCGTTTGTCCAGAGAAAATCAGGGAATGTCGTCCTTTTCTGGCGGGAAATCCTTGGGAGGCACCCCCAAAAATGCCTCTTTCCCTCTGCCGGGGATTTTGGTTCAATCCCGGCAGAGTTTCCCTTCATGTTCGAGCAAGCTTTCAAAAACATCGATGACGTTCTCTGGAAAGAGCCCGGTTGCACCAGCGAATTGGGCGCCACGGAGCAGACCTCCTCGCTTTGGTGCCTGAATCGAGGTTTTGCGAGAAGTTCCATTGAGGAGAGTTGCGGCTTCGGATCTGATGCGTTTAAAGGCTTATGGATGAATTGACAAATGCCTTAAAAGGAAATGCCTCCATGACGCAGTGGCAGATAGGGTTCCTGCTGGCAGATTTGCAGGACGAATACACTCTGTTGTCACCAACAGTTCGTGTCTTCAGATTGAATGATTCGGATGTCGGTTTCTTTAGGCAACTATTGGAGAAGTCGGAGTCTCTCAAGCCATTTGCACACTACGCAAAGGACAACCGATTATATTTTGCGCTGCTTCGAGTAACAGCAGGTTCTCTTGGAGCAGCGGCAACATCAGCGTTCAACTACCTTCAGCACTACCTTGATTGCCTGTCTCTAGTGGTTGAGCGAGAGCCAAGGGTCGCAAGCCAAGTTCTGGTTCGAGAAGGGACCTCCAAGGATGTTATTGTCAGGCAATATCTTCCTCATAGCTGGGTGTTCACGCAAGCGAAGGATGTGAATATCGCCACTGAATGGAGGGGACGCTGTCTTAGTATATTGAGGATAACGAGTCCGCTGCTTGAAAAGGCTTTCCTGTCGGATTGGGCGTCGTATACGGAGCTTGAAAAACAGATGTTTCATTCTTTACGTCTATTTCACATTGGGCGGATGAGCGAAAGCTATTCGGTTGAATATCTGTGTAAGTTCGCGGCTTTGGAGAGCTTAGTGCTCGGAGGGCAAGATACTCAGCGAAAGGGCGAGACACTGAAACAGAGAATTGGAGCGTTGTGTCCGAACGTAGCATGGAACGCTGCCAGAACAATCGGACGGCTATGGAAGAAGCGACACTCGATAGTTCACGAGGCAAGGGCAGAGTCATTCGGCGACAATATGGCCTCGCAACCTTATCAGATTGAAATGGATCATTTAGACTATCTGTTTATTCGCACGGTGATCTTTGCGGCAGAGAATTGTCAGAGAGTTAAGTCGGTAAGAGAATTATGGAATTGCACATCGAAATACGTTTCGCCGGAGTGTTCTCGCATAGAGCGTCCGCATGAGCTCGCGAGATATGCAGCGGTATCCATTGTCCTGGACGAAGGGTTGTATTGGCCCAATGGTGGTTCCTCATTTGATTTGATGTGGGATTTGCCTCCAAAGGTGGAACACAAGCAGGCGTAAGCGAGGTATGTCGGCCATGAAACGCTCACTCTCCCTCCTCCTTGCCATCATCCTCGGTTTCGCTGCCGGGTGGTATGTCGGGACCGGGAGAATGGGCACTGTTACGGCCAGGAATGCCAGCGTTTACTTTTCTCCACATGGTGGATGCACAGAGGCCGTGGTAAACGCTCTCAATGCCGCCCAGACGACCATCCTCGTTCAAGCCTACTCCTTCACCTCTGCCCCGATTGCCAAGGCACTGGTGGACGCACACAAGCGCGGGGTGAATATCCAGGTGATCCTCGATAAGAGTAACGCCAACGAAAAGTATTCCTCTGCCGACTTCGTTGCTCATGCCGGCATCACCACCTTCATCGACGCCGCCCATGCCATCGCCCACAACAAGGTGATGGTCATTGATGGGCACGTGGTCATCACTGGTAGCTTCAACTTCACCAAGGCGGCGGAAGAGAAGAACGCCGATAGCTCCTCGTGATTGATGACCTGGCACTGGCGAAGAGATACACCGGGGAGTGGAACACGCACCGGGGACACTCAACGGCTTACGTGGGGAGGTGATGAGCACACCGGTTGGTTTATTCTGCACTCATGCAACTCACCATCGAAATTCCCGACGACTTCCTGGCCGCACAAATCGCAGCAGCCATTGCAAAAATGGAAGCTGGACATCGGCTCATCTCACTACGGGCCGCAGGCCAGATGACCCAGCACCGGCGGGCGACTTTAAAAGCTGCTATGAACGCCAAGGCCATCCCGTATTACTTGGTTCGAGGCAAGCCGCATTTCCGCCTCTCCGATCGCTGGGCCTGGGTGGACCAATTCCGCGTCGAGGTGAAGATGCAACATAGAATCTAGGGTCACGTGCCGATGGAGTCGGCACAGCCGACTTCGCACTTGAGCAGATCAGGGCGAACGTCCCGTTTTCCCTTGCACCTTGGGAACCTGAGGCATCCCCATAAACGGTGCCCCGCCTTGGTGGAACGCAAAACCATCTGTTGCTGGCAGAAAGGACATAGTGGCTTCGCAATCCAAGCGCCGGCGATGAAGCCATCAATCCATGAGGCAACATCCCACAGGTTTTCGCCAGGTTGTTCAGCATCGCGCACCAGTTGCTCAACGGCTGGTCGGGAAAGGAGGTCAATGGGCTTTCCTTGGGCAAAATCGAAAGCGTCCTTCGTGAAGTTCCCGCTGGTGATGAAGATTCCCCTTTGAGCTCCTTCTGACGTGAGCACGCCGTAGAATTCACGAATGGCAGGCACCTTTACCTTCCATGCCTTCCACTGCTTGCACTGCACGAGGGTGAGAGCACCATCTCTCGTTAGCTTCACGTCAACTCCGCCATCAGCACCCAGGGCCGCACAGATTTCCACGGTGTAGCCCTTCCGGCGAAAAGCTTCGGCAATGACCAACTCAAATTGATCCCAACGAACGGTGTCGATGGTGGGAGTTACCGATGGAAGTGGAGGAGGAGTCCGCACACGATTCACCGACCATGTTTGCCCCCGTTGGCGATTCATCGACTTCTTCGGTCGAGTCTCAAGGGACCGGGCGAAATACTGCATCCAAATGGCAAGGATGGTGAAGATTCCTAAAACACCATACAGGGGCGACAGATCCACGGTAGGCTTTGGAGCGCCAGGACTTCTCCTTGCAGGCGTGGCCGAAGAAACTGGTATTGGAAGATGGAACGATGGCGCATTTTGAATCAGGGCCGGGGTTGCCGTATGATACGGCTTGATCACGGAGGGAGTAGTAGAAAGCAATGACCGAGATCCCGGTGTGCCCATCGATCCCGCTGGCGTTGATTGACTTGCTGCATCGCCTTTACCGGTTTGAATGACCAAATTTCGGTTCGTGGCGTCCCATCTCGCACTCAACCCATCCGGCCCAAGCCAAAAGTCTGATCCAGTTCTCCTCCAAGCGTCTTGGCCGCCGTTGGCCATAAGAATTCCAAGAGCGTCTTTTTCTGAAATCTGTCCATTCTTTGTGTATTCCAGCTTCGATGCGATGCCGTTGGAGAAGGTGATCTTGAGGGTCCAAACGTCCCATTGGTAAAAAATGTTCTCGGCATCACTCACACGCTGAGGGACTCCGTGACGTTCAAGTATGGCCGCCTTGCTCAGTCCAATCTCCGCGCTTACCCGCCCGCCAGAGGCAACCAGGAGAATGAACATGAGCATGAGTAGGTCGAGACGGTGCCTTGCTGACAGCTTCTGGTTCATGGTGATCGTTGGTTGAAATCTCAACATGTCTTTCCCCCGAGGGCAATCCCAACTGTTCACCGGGACAGGCTGGAAAATCATTGGATGCCGAATCCGCGACATCGAAGAGCAAGAGCGCTGATCACCCTTCTCCCGGTCCACCAATCATCCCCGGGTGTGCATGGTGCCAGAAGAAAGCATTTTCCAGCACCCCATAGACCCACCGCCAGAGGCCGGGTTCCTCACTTTCGCGGGAACCAGCGACGTTCAACACCTTGATGGCGTGGTCACCGACGAACTTCTTCAATTCAGTGGCAGACACGTATTTGAAGACCGGGGAGAGATGAAGGCAAGGCTTCCCATGCTTCTTTGCCAACTCCACCGTCAGCAAAGAGCCACCTCTGGGCACACCCGAGAGCGTGAACACCACCGTCGCATCTGAGTCCCTGACATTCCATTCAGTTCGTTGTGCGTAGTCGTCGGAGGGTGTCTCGGAAAGTTGATACTGCCCGCCAATGGCCCCATCCTCTGCCTTCCTTCCCTTGGGGCACCACCCGCCATGTGGAAAGCCATACCGGAGAGCAACATCGAGTGCCGCTCTATCGGCTCCCGTCTGACCACCGGAGATGAGCTTGTTCATGCTGTCCCATACGGAGGCGAACCTGCATGGGCAACCAGCTCTTGGAAATTTTGCCGACAGGTAAATGGATTCCCGAGGGTGCATGTGCCACTTGAAGGCTCTCATAACTGCACCGAGAAAAGGACCATGAAGGGGGTGAAGGTTGAGGTGTCACTTTTACCTTTTTATCAAGGTGGAAGGTCTTGGTTTACTTTTTCTCCTTCTCGACCGGCGAGCGGTGGGTATCAGCGGAGACGCTAGCGAGGCCAGGACGATGCCGTAAATCGATGCCCGGTGTTACCACCCGTGTTACCACTCGAACACCCAGAAGACGCCCAAAATCAGCACTTTTGCAGGCGTTTATGTTTTAACGGCTATCCGTCGTAAAGCCCTTGGCATCAAGGACTTAGAATGGTGCGCGATACAGGGTTCGAACCTGTGACCCCTACCGTGTCAAGGTGGCGGTTTCGCTATCTGAAAACGCCCTCCAAACCGCATGGAATCTGGTGTTCGCCCTGTTTTAATGAGGCATGGAGAGTGTTAAATTTTTTCGAATTCCCCCAAGGAAAGGGCTTGATTTAGCACAAAACATTTAGCACAGTCTTGACACCGACCTATGGCTCGCCCACCCAAATCCGAAATCGCCCCCGGAATCTACCCCCGGGGGAAGGTTTATTGGCTGCGCTACACTCCGGATGGCGGCGGAGACCAGGTGAGAATCTCCCTTGGAACATCCGATCCCGCCGAGGCGATGCGCCTTGCCGCCGAGCGACGGGGCAGACCACTGCCAGGTAAGGCTAACCGGGTGAAGTGGGATCGGGCTGTTGCGGCTTACGTCAAATCCGGGGGCGGTGGAAACAAGCCGTTTCGAAAAACGACTTCCGACACCGTCGAATATGCCTGCAAAGCCTTTCGCGACTGGACGGGAGTTACCAGCCCGGAGGAGGTTACCAGCGGTCTCTTGCAGGCATTTTACGATGTTCACTCTGGTCGGCGGAAGCCTACCAAGGAGGAAAAAAAGCCGAATTTCATCAACGTGGCGACGGCTCAAGGCTACACCTCAAAGCTGGGCACATTCCTTCGTCGGGGCGGAGTCCATGTCGATTATTCGTTCAAAGGAGATTCTCCACTAGTCCGAGATGTTGTCGTTGCTCCGAAGGATGTCACGACCCTCATCAATGACTGTCCGCGCTTGGACTTGAAATTCGTGCTCTTTGCCGGCTTTCACGCGGGGCTTCGCAAAGAGGAAATTACCATGGCGCGCCCTCAGTGGTTCAGGCTCGACCTTGGCCATATTGCGGTGCCGGCGCTTCAGGAGGTTGACGGCAGGTTCTGGGAGGTCAAGTCTCGCCGACCGCGAAAGGTTCCCCTAACGCCGGAGTTTCGAAAGTTCCTCGAAAACGATTTCGGAGACTGGCGGAATCAAAATTACATGCTTCATCCTTCAGCCAAGGGCAAGCGGTACAGGTGGGATTTCCGCCGGCCGTGGGAGGATTACCTGACCAGCAAAGGCCTCTGGAAAAAGGACGGGGAAGACAATGTCACGCCGCATAGCATGCGCCACAGCTACATCACCCATCTCGCAGACGCGAAGTATTCGGCTGCGCAAATTGCTGCATGGAGCGGGGACCGCATCCGCACTATCGAAACTAACTATTTACACACAGCCGCCCCGGAAGGATCGGTCGATTCCCTCTACTCCGGCAAGAAAGCTCTCTCTCTGGAAGAAATCGCGGAGTCAATCCAGGGACTTAAGGGGCAAATTGGCCAAGGCACCGCGGACGCCATCGATAAGCTGCTCAAAGAAGCGGAATTGAAAAACGAAGTCAGGTGGGAGTGGACAGACTCGGCTCCTGACATCCACGTTCAACTCCATTCCGTCGCAGATACCATCAACGATCGTGAAATCTTTGGATCTTTGTTCCCCATGCCGGATACCGGAGATTCAACCGTTACAGCAAAGGACTGGGAGGAAGGCTTCGTTTCCACTCCCCGTGCCCGGCTGATGCTGTTGGAGAAACACGGATGGATAAAGAAGCTTAATGCAAAGGATATACCAACACTTCCGTCCGTTTCCTCAACGGCTACCCTCGGCATCGGCTGATTTGGACTGCATCGCGTCGTGGTGGTGGGCGGCCGCGGCATGATCACCTAGGTGCACATTGACAAAAAGATTCGCGCCGTCGAGGGGTTGGAGTGGATCAGCGCACTGCGCACCTGCCAGATCCGCGAGCTTGCCGATTCGGGCGTCATCCAGCTTTCGCTTTTCGAGGAGACCACTCTGGCGCAAATCAGCAGCCCGGACTTTCCCGGCGAGCGTCTCATCGCCTGCCGCGACCTGTTTCTGGCCAAACGCCGCGCCGCCAAACGCCCGGCTCTGCTGGCGGCCACGGAAAAGGAACTCAAGAAAATTGCCGAAGCAGTGCGACATCCCAAGCGGGCCTTGCGTGGCAAGGAGAAGGTCGCACTGAGGGTGGGGCGTGCGATCGGCCGCTTCAAGATGGCCAAGCACTTCATTCTGGAGATTGAGGAGACGGACTTCCAGTGGCAGCGCAACCAAGAGAAGATCAAGGAGGAGGCGGCGCTGGACGAGCATTCACGGGTCGTCAAAGAGCATCGGAGCCCACGTCTGGCGCATGTGCCACCCGACGTAGTAGGCGAGAATGCACAAGAAGATGTGGGCGCGCACGCGATCCGCGTTGCGGTGGTGGATGGAGCGCACCTTCAAATCGACGGTCTTGATGCTTCGGAATGCCTGCTCGACGCGCCGAGTTCCTTGTAGCGCTCCACCACTTCGGAGGCGCTCATTGTCTCGGGCTTGCGCGGGGTGCGCCACGAACAGGCGCCCGAACCGCGTAAGGACGTGGTTGCTCCCACTTTGAAATCGGCTGCAGTGATGGTTTTCATGGCATTTTAGGGTATTGTGGCTGCGGGGTTTGGTGGAGGCGGGCTTTGCGCATGAAGAAGTGGCGTATTTTTGGGTCCGCGAGTATTTCCCGGGCGGTGAGGCTGGTTCGTATTTGTTTGGTTGTGAGTTTGGGGCAGTCGCGAAAGTCGGCTTTGCGGCCTTCTTTGTTGGGGGTGTCGATGTGGAGATCTTTGACGGCTTCAATGCCGCTGCCTTTCAAGTATACGTGTCCAGGATAGGTGCCCGTGGCCACTTTCAGGTTGGGGCATTGGCTGAAGCTCGCTGCGTCGCCGTCCTTGTCGGCGGCGAGGATGTGCAGGTTTTCGATGGCTTCGATTCCGCTGTCTTTGAAAGTGACCGATCCGGGATAGGTCCCGGTGGCCACTTTGAGTTTTTTGCATTCGTGGAAACTGGCGGCTTGTCCGTGGGTGTCTGGTTTGAGTATTTTGAGCGCTTCGATGCTTTCGATGCCGCTGGCTTCGAAGTCTACGAAGCCGGCGTAAATTCCCGTGGCGACTTGTAGGTTGGCGCAGTTGGTGAAGGTTGCAAATTCTCCGTCGGTGTCTGTTCCGAGGATGTGGAGATTTTCGATACGTTGGATCTTGCTGAAGATGAAGTCGACGCTTCCGGGGTAGGTGCCGGTGGCCGTGTTCAGCTTGTCGCAATTGAGGAAGGAGGCTGCTACGCCGCTTTTGTTGGGGGCGTTGATGTGGAGGGCTTCGATGGTTTCGACGCCGCTGTATTCGAAGGTGACGCAGCCGGGGTAGGTCCCGGTGGCTACTCGCAGGTTGAAGCAACAGGAGAAGTCGGCGGCGTTGCCTTTGTGGTTGGGTTTTGTGATGTTGAGGTCTTGGATGCTCTCGATGTCGCTGTAGCTGAAGTCGACCGCTCCGGGGTAGGTGCCCGTGGCGACGCGGAGACGGGTGCATTTCTGAAAGGAGGCAGCCGCTCCGTCTGTGTTTGGGGTGGTGATATCCAGGTTTTCGATGCGTTCTATGTTGCTGCATGTGAAGTCGACGTAGCCGGGGTAGGTTCCTGTGGCGGTTTCGAGGCTGGGACAGTTGGAGAAGTTGGCAGCGTTGCCATCGTTGTCGGTGCCGGTGATTGTAAGGTCGCCGATCCGTTTAATGAAGGTGTGGGTGAAGTCGGCGAAACCCGCGAATGTTCCGTCGACCGCTCTCAGAAATTTGCAGCTTTGGAAACTGGCGCAATTGCCGTTTTGATCGAGCCCGTCGAAGTGGAGGAGAGGCGAGAGTGCTTCGATTTTTGATCCGCGCATGTTGCAGAAGTCGGTGACGTGGGTTTCTTCCGTGAGCGTGGCCGCCCAGGCAGGGTTGGAGTCGACTTTGGCTCTGAATTGGGCGGCTGTGATGGTATGCATAATGTGGGTTAGGGGCGAGATTCGGAATTTGTCAAATTTTTAGCGAACCATTATTAATCCGAAGTTGGACCTCACAATCGCCGAATCGCTCGCCTGGCGGCAGCGGCAAAAAGGCGCGGCGATCCGTCGATTCTGCTTCTTGAGCGCCCCGGTCGGGCGCAAGAAAACCGCGCTCCTCGCCGCCGGGTACTTCGAGAAAGCACGCCGGCTTTCGCAGCTTGGAGGCGATCTGCGAGACCAGTCTATTTGCGCCAATGGCTTCGGAAACTGTGATTTTGAGGCTCTGCCGGATTTTGTCCGCCACCTCTCTCGGGATAAGTTTCTCCTGCCCGCCCAGAGCGGAATACCCCTCGTCAATCGAGGCAATATCGAGCTCCGGAGTGAAGTCGTAGGCGTAGGAAAACATGAAGCACGAAAATCGTTCGTATTTCTCGAAATCGTCCGGCTGGACGGTCAACCGGGGGCAGAGCTTGCACGCGCCTCGTAGCTGGCGGAGGCGATAATCGCGCGCCGTTCGCCGCCGACCGCGACCGCTTTTCCCCGCATCCAAGCGAACGGTCCTCGCTGCATCTCATACTTCTTTGAGCATACTTGAAAGCCCATCGGCGTAGCCGGATTTTGACCCTCCGGGTTAACGTATTCGGAGAACAATGCGGCAGGTGCTCTGTCGAGCACTGCTGCCCCGCATTTTTGGGATGCTACGCGAGAATTGGGAACGGGATTTGGATCAAACCAGCCGGTGCCCGGTGCTCGTCGGAATGGCCTCGGCCGTTCTGGAAACCGAAAACCAACACAAAACAGAAAGGAATCCATTACTATGGAATCACCAATTAACATTCAATTCGAAGATTGCTCAGACCCGGAGGCAGCGGACGCCGCGTTTAACGCACAAAAGCGGCCGCGTTTTCAGGACAGCATTCTCAAACCCGAGTATGCATCCCGCAAGCTCCAGTTCGCCCCCGGGGATAACTGGATCCGCCTGCTTCCAGCGGTCAAGCCCAGCCGATTCCCGTGGCTGATGCCCCTCGCGGTGCAAAAACACCCCGGCGGACAGTTCATCCACCCACGCAGCTTCGCGTCGGCAGAAACCCGCAATCCGTTCGACCTAGCCTACATGTGGTCACTCCTCAACGAACCCGGCTCACTCTTCTCGGCGGATAACCGCGAAGGAGTGCGCCTCTTCACCGATCCGGTGCTCGTCTGCTGGGCGTTGATCGAACGCGACGGCAAGACCGTTGCGCGACTCCTCGTGGGCAACGGCTACGACGGCAGTCGCGGCGGTGTTCCCGGTCTCGGGGCGCAAATCCAAAAGGCGGCCAAGACCGTCGACGCCGAGGGCGAAGTCCACGCACCCGACAAGGAAAAAGGCTTCATGCTCTGCGTCGAGAAGACGAGGGCTGCGGAAGCCAAGTTCCCAACCTACACCGTTCGCGCAGGACGGGGCACGGCGCCGCTGGCCCCAATCCTCGCGAAGATGAGCGAGGAGGAAAAATCCGCGCTCGTCCCTCTGGAGGACACACTGGTGCAACTCACCGAAGAGGAGCAATGGAAACGCCTGGAAGCATACCTGCCGGCTCAAAAGGTCGCCCGAATCAAAACGGAACAGCGGCGCTAAACGGTAAGCGAAATGCCGGGAATGCACCGGGGGACGCGATAAGAGCTTCGCGTTCCCCGTGTGCACCTGGCCAACCCACCCCTCATATATGATTCTCTCTCACCAAAAACACGCCTTCGAAGCGTTGATGAAACTCGGGCAGACGGCCTTTGGCGCCGATTGGAACAGTCTGCCGATGCGCCCCCGCACAAATACGCTGATCGTCGGACCGAGCGGCAGCGGAAAGTCGTTTCTCGCGCAACGCGTTGCCGAGGAATGCAAGAAGCCCTTCCTGACGATCAATGTCGCGGAATGGGTGTTGCTGACCGCATCCGAACGCGGCGCACAGGCCACCTGGCCGATGATCACCAGGTGGCTTGCCGCCCACAGAACCGGCGTCATTTTCGTGGACGAAATTGACAAAGCCTGCGGCGACGGCGGTTGGGAACGCTGGATGCGCACCGAGCTTTATCGCCTGCTGGATCTCCAAGTTCCCGCCGGCCTTAACACAGGCAACTCTGATGAGGAGAGCGCAGCGGAGTCCGTGCTGGCGGAACAAGCTCTGAGGTCCGACGTGTTGATCCTTGCCGGTGGCGCCTTCCAGAGCTTTTGGGACGCCAGTGTCGTGGGATCGATCGGGTTCGGCTCGGAGTCAAAGACCGCGCCCACGCTGGATCTCTCCAAACTTGCTGCATACCTCCCCCGCGAACTGGTCAACAGGTTCCGGGCCGCTGTGATGCTGCTACCATCGCTCAACGAATCCGATTACCGACGGATGCTTGACGAAACGGCAAATGAGATGCCGGAAAGCCTTCGGAGGCCGTTCCTTCGGATTGGACAGACGCGAATCGAGCAAGCGCACAACGACAAGCAGGGATGTCGTTTTCTGGAAGAGGTCATGTTGGAAACGATGATGACCAACGGCGTCGAAGTTCCACGCAGGCCCGTCGGGCCGGTCGTGCCAATCGTGGCACCCAAACCTAACAACGACAAAACGGTGTCGGATTATCTCGCGCCACTTATCGAGGAGGACGACGACGATGGCGAATTTTAACGAACTCTCCGCCGCCTACATTCGCGCGTGGTGCGAGGAATGGGAAGTCCCCGAAATCGATCGGCAGCGGCTCCTCGAAATGTACGCAACCGACGCCGATGAGGATCAACTCCTGGACTACATGGCGGTCGTCGCAAAGTATCGGCAACAGGAACTCGCCCGCGAGGGCCGGCTTGTCAGCCTCAACGACTTTCTCCGCAACCACCTCAACTGGAGCGATGACTTCCTCTCGGACTGATCGTTGCAGTGACGCCAAACCACCCCATTCACAATCACCCACTAACTTAATTAATAGCTATAACCCACAGACACCATTATGACACCCATTCTATTCCCATTCACCCAACCCGAACCTCCAGCCAGAGCGAGGTTACGAAAAGAGTTCGCCAGTCTTGAAGGCGTATGCCGCACGTGGCTGATGGAGCGATTCAGCATCAATTTCGGCTACTGCGCCGCGATCATCCCCGGCAACTGCGACCGCCTGCGTGCTCACTGGCGGGGAAAGACCGTTCCCTACCCGCGAATATTAGAACCGCACAAAGCACCGCTCCTGTTGGTCGACGAAATTGAAACGCGTCCAATAACCGACGGAACAAACGTTCTGGCACCCGCCTTTGTTGACGAGTCTGCCACCCTGTTCCGTCTCGATTGGATGCTTCTCTTTTCGCCTACCGAAGTTCTCGAAGGATTGATAGGCGAAATGCTGGCGCAGGCGGAACTCAGCTTTCAGACGGCCCTCCCGGAATGCCAACGCGGCGAGAATATCACTGCAACGGCGCAGCCAAAGCCAGCCGCAGCCGACATGGCAAGATCATGGGGTTTCCGACCGGAACTGTACGAAGCCTGGGCACTCGCGCTCGCCCGAGACTGGGAACGCTGGTCCGTTGACTACGTTCCGCAAGCCGACGTTACCAAGCCGTGGAAGCCATGGAGTTTCGAGCGGAGTTCGATCAAAAAGGGGCGGCGGCGGTAGCGAGGGGAGGCAAAAGGCAGAAATTTTCGGGAGAGCGCCCAATGGTAGTTGTCCCCCCAGGCATGTGTTTCTTGGTTTTTGCGATTTTAAGGGCTTTTCAAATGTCGCTTTTCAATGGCTTCGGGCGGAGGCGAGTCATTGCCCTCGCCTCCCCCGTTCCCCCTCCCACGGCTAGGGGGGAACATTCAATTTGACGATGCGAGCATCCGCTATTTTGTAAACTTGGCAGTCATCCTCAGCCAGTGAGCTGTGGCAGCTTCGATGAGTTCACCGGAACGTTCCAGTAGAGCGTCGCCGATTTTGACGATATGACGATTTGGTGCAATGGTGGGATGCTTTTCCAGAAGGCCGTCCAAAACGAACCCGGCGTTTAAAGAGCGGTCGAACCGGCATGCGAGCACAAACGCCACCGCTGGAGACCGGGACAACCCGGCGAAGCAGTGGACCAAAACCGGCGCTCCGGGCACGATCGTTTCGGAAAACCGGAGAATGCGTTCCATATGGGCGCTTGAAAACAGGGTCTCTCCGGGGTGCTGTTCTTCGGCATCGTCGAAAAACGCCAGGTGCAGGTGAGATTGAGGGAAGGTTTTTACCATGGCATTGCGAACTTTGGCCTCGGAGCGCTCCCAGGCCGAATCCCAGATCGAGATCACATGGGTGAAGTTACTGGATGACACCCGTTCGAGCCTGTCCACGCCGCAGATTGTAAAATTGGGGAGAATCCCGGAACGAGGGACCGAATCGATTTGCGCTGGTGCATTTGACGGCGTGCTCACGACACGAGATTACTCGAAACGGGTGGCGCCGTCCAACGCCCCGCCCAGAGCGGTCGTGGCGGAGGACCACGGAAATGGCCTCTGTGTGTACTGTTTAGGCGGGATTTTTCGGCGCCATTGCACTCGACCGTTTTGGCAGTCGCGTTGGAAATTGGCGCCGAGATTGTCTTGAAAATGGAGGCATCGGCAGCGCTGGCGAATTAAGGTCAAAGGAGCGAACAAGACTCCGTTCTCGGGGCGTCCGGGGCAACGGAGGACGGTGGGCCGCGGCCCCTTGTCAGGGGCCACAACCATTGCGGTCCGGGAAAGTAACGAAATCCGTCGGAAGCGGGGTGGAGAAATCCAGATCCGAGTCCGGCGGGGGCGAAACGGGGGGGATCCCCTTCCATCGCCACCAACCCGAAAAACCACAGCCAATGACATCGCATTCTCAAACCAACAGCCCCGTCAACCTCAGTTCCAAACCAACCCAACCGCCGCCGCCGACCATCTTCCCCTACCAGCGCCCCGTTTTCGAGCGGCTCCTGGAAATTGCCAAGGCCAGCTTCGCCATCGAACGGCGCAACCACGCCATCCGGCCTCGCGCCAGCACACTCATCGTCGGCCCTTCCGGCACCGGAAAATCCCACCTCGCCCGATCGCTCGCCCGCGAGCTCAACGCGCCAATCTTCAACATCGCGGTCGGCGAATGGCTCATCCTCGGCAGTTCCGAACGGGGCGGCGCCGTCACCTGGCCGAGCGTTGTGCAATTTCTCCTCTCGCAAGAACCGGGCAAAAAGGCGCTGATCTTCCTCGATGAGATCGATAAGATCTACTGCAACACCTCTTGGGATGTTCATCTTCGCACGGAGGTTTACCGGTTGCTGGACGGACAAGTGCCACCAGGGATCATTATCCCGGACGACGTGGGTAATGCCAACGACACGCAGGAATATCTGCGACTCAAGGCGGTGGATATCCTGCAAAACGACGTGCTCATCGTGGCCGCCGGCGCGTTCCAACATTTGTGGGAGCGCCAATCGCGCCCCACAGTCGGCTTCGGCGGCGAAACGGCGGCAGCCCCGATCTCGGCGGACCTCACCGATCTGGTCGAGACGCTCCCGCGCGAATTGGTCAACCGGTTCCGCTCCGAGCTGCTCGTCCTGCCGCAGCTGACCGAGACCGATTATCGGCGGATGCTCAATGTGGCAGCGCCGACCGTGGCTCCGCACCTGAGGGCAACCTTTCTCCGCCTTGGACTCGAACGAATTTCCAAGGCGTTCCAATTCCGCCAGGGAGGCCGGTTCGTGGAGGAACTGCTCCTGGACGCCGTCATCGAAGAGCGGCGCATGCTTCACGGTCGGGCAATTCACCGCGGCATTGAGCGGTGATAGGGGATCCGCACGGGCGGCGACGAAACGCGGTTACGGTGTGGCGGTCAGCCTGCCATCAATGCCGCAGTGTTAGCCACTCCCTTCATGCATCGCCCCCAACGGACGAGATCGATCTTCTGGACCCGGTCGTCACCATCGGTAATTCTCCTCGTGAGAAGCGCCGCGTCGGTTGAGGCTAAGGCCATTTTTTGGCTTTTCCTTGGATTTGACGGTGTCGCAATGTATTCCTTGAATCGGCTCATGAATCCCGATTCCTGGCAACAAGCTCTCGAATCCAACGTTGACCTTGCGTCTGCGGTGGGGGTCATTCGTCGCATCGAACAACACTTTCCGGGATCGCAAACTCTCATTGTGGGTGGTGCGACCCGCGATCTGGCGATGGGAATGCCGCCTCACGACATCGATATTGCCACCAACGTGCCAGTTGAACGGCTGGAAGGAGTCTTCCAAACCCGCGACCTCGGAAAAAGCCGGGATTTCGGAATTGTTGTGATCTGCGCCGGGGACGGACACACCTTCGAAGTGGCGCACTTCCGGCGGGATGGCGAGTATTCAGACGCGCGCCGTCCCGATTCGGTGGAGTTGATTCAGGATTTCCGTGACGACGCGCGCCGGCGTGACTTCACCATTAACGCCATGGGGCTGACAGCCGCAGGGGAGATCATAGACCACTTTGGCGGTCAGGACGACATTCGGCAAAGAGTGATCCGCACCGTGGGCGATCCCTACGCTCGATTCCACAAAGATCGGTTGCGGGTATTTCGGGCGGCTCGATTCGCAGCGAGGCTGAATTTTGACATCGACCCGCTCACAGCCCAGGCGATGGCGGATTTTGCCGGGGATCTGGGTTCGCTTCCGGGGGAGCGTGTTCGCGAGGAATTTTTCAAAGCGTCGGTTTCCGGCCCCAGCCTTGCCCGGTTTGTCGAGATTCTCGATCACGCAGGTATCCTCCGGCATGTGCTTCCGGAAGTGGCGGACCTTCAGGAAAAGCCGCACGACCCGCGTCATCACCCCGAGGGGGACGCATGGCAGCACACACTGGCCGCGTTGAACGCCGCGCCAGACGCGGAGCCGCTGGCGCACATTGCAGTGCTCTTTCACGACATTGGCAAGGCCGTGACTCTCAAGTTCGACGGTGACCAACCCACGTACCACGGACACGAAGCTGCGGGGGAACAACTTTTCACGGAAATCGCCCGGCGGTTCTGTTTTTCCCTCGAACAATCACGCGCGTTGGGATTGGCGATTGGCTCCCACATGCATGGCCACCGTCTGAATACAATGAACAAGGGCCGGGTGCTGAGCCTTCGCCAACACCCCGACTGGGCGATCTTCCGGCACACCTGCTACTGCGACGAAGCCGCGCGCGGCGAGCCCCTCTTTCACCGTGAAGAATTTGAAGCTCGATTTGCATACGCGGACGAGGCTCTCAAGACCTTTGGTGACAAACAGGCGTTTGAGGAACGCATGGCGCGTTTGGTAAACGGCAGAATGATCATGGCCGTGCTACCCCATCTGGACGGCCGCGAGATTGGCCGGATCAAGGACGCGGTTCGGGCATGGATCGTAGGTCGAGAATTCGACGTCACTGAAGACGAGGTCCAATCGCAGATCCTCGCCGCACATGCCGAAGGCGCTAACCAACCCGCACATCGCTGATTTATGAGTAATTCCATTCGTCTAATTTCTATGAGCGAGGGCGCCGATTTTGAAATCGATTTGTCGGCCTTTTCGGAAGCAGAGCCTGTGTTTGCGTATGTCGATGATGTCGGTGTCCGCCTTCAGCCATTGAGCGGCCTGGCCTTTGCCGGGAATCTCGCAATTGAAGGACGTCCGGAGTTCATGTGGCTTGAGGGAACAAGGAACTGCGTGCTGCTCAAGGCCGGTTTGGAACTCAGGCAGGGAAACACCGCATCGTTTCGCTCTCTCTCCGTAGGCGAGTTCTGCGTGGAAATATACCATGTGCGGCCCGACACGACTGTGGAACTGCTTCACCGGGACGACTTCTGTTTCAAATAGCTTCTCGCGAAAGCTTCGCTGAAGACCGGAGTACTCGCGAATACCACTTTTTCACCGAACGCGCGGTCGTTGGCGTTACAGGTTCGTTGCAGGCGGCGACCAGTTGTCCGATTTCCCAGCGGCCACCTTCGCTGCGTTCGAGGGAGAGGGTGGCGCGCTCGGGGGCTGTCACCCGGTAGAAAAAGATTTCCCCCTTGGCGACCTGTGCGATGAAAGCGGCGACGCAGTGGTGCTGGGTCCGGCCCTCGGCCAGGAGTTCCGCCGGGGAGAGGATCGGTTCGATCCCTGTCCCTCCGGGCAGCGGCGGTTCCGGGAACGGAAGCTTCATAAGTTCCGTCAACTCCCGCCGATTGATTTCTTCCACCAGACGGTCGTGCCATCGGCGCAACTGGCTCACGCTTGCGATGCGCGCAGGCAACGGAGTTTCGCTTTGCTGCGAAAGGAAGAAGCAGTCCGACAAGAAACTCCCGATTCCTTCCCCGGCCCCATTCATGCTCGCCTCGACCACCTGCCGCAGAAAGGAATCCGTCACGCGCGGGCCAAACAGCCGGTTCCCCATGAGCAGCATCGCCACTGCCGGCAGTCGAGGCAAATGCCGCAGACGCCCGATGATTTCGGGGGCTTCGAGGCTTTTTCGCAACGCGAGCAAAGGCGTCACGCCGCAGTTGTCCGGCGGAATTCTTGCCAACAGTTTCACCGCCGACTCCGTGCCGGCAAAACCGAGCCATTCTGAGATTTTCCGCCTGGGTTTGCCAATCAGCCGCCGCGCCACCTTCCATCGTTCCGGTGTGGGATGAAACACGTTCGCCGAAGCGAGGGCGAAACCGAGCGCGGGGTTCGATTCGAGCAGTTCGAGCGCCTCCGGGCAACGGGCAACCAATGAAAGGAGGTGCCATTGACGAAACCGGAACCGCCGGACGATACGGGCGACTTCCTTGGGAACCCACGAAAAAGCTTCTTCCGCACGCTGCTCCGCTCGCTTGGCCGCTTCAAAGCCGCGCTGGCGGCGTTCAATTTCAAAAGGATCCACGCCCTCGGACATGCTCTGCTTAAAAACGGCTTTGGCGGGCGTTCTGGATACCCAAGGCTTGGTCCATTTCCGGAACGAAAGGGCCGGCTCCCGCACTGGTAACCCAACCGAACGCGCCACGAGATCGAGATGGGGACAGATTCCGCGCCACTGGCCCTTCGGTGGCCCCTTGTGCCATGCCTGCGGCAGCGGCCAGAATTTAATGACAAAGATTCCCTGCGCGCCGAACTGGAAATACTTGCCATCTCCTTGGCCCTTCAGCCCGTTGCCGTAAACAAACCGGTCGCTGTCTTCGCTCCCGGCGCGTTGTGCATCGGAAAAATCGCTCTGAACCCGCCCGGACATCTCTTCGGCAACAGCCCGGTAGAACCAATCGTCCTTCTCGAAATCGAAGGGCAATTGCATCTGAATCGACTCTTTGCCGTTGTTTAAATCGTCGGGCAATGGTCCCCATTCACTTCCCGCCGAACCCTCGCTCCGTTCAGGTTTGCTCATCGTGTGCCGCATGCTGAAGACTCGAACCTGCCAGACGCTGGGATTCGGGAAACAGACGTCAGCACGAAGCTGAGACCCTGAACGCTCCAAAGCCTCACCAGGCTGGTGCGATGACAATCAGTTGCCAAATGGGTGACCAAACGCTTCCACATGCGCCTTATTGATCAACTCCCGATTTTCAGCGGCCCGTCGCTCACGTTCATCGTCTGCAATTTGCTTCTGAGCACGGCGAGCATCTTCCTCAGCATTGCGGGCAACTTCCCGATCAAACCGCGCTCTTTCCCGTTCGATGTCACTTTGAGTCCAGCGATGTTCCCCTTCCGAGATGGGATTTTGGCTAATCGAGCGCCTGTTCGGAGCGAATGCTACAAGGGGTTCCGGGGCTGCAATTACTCCGACAGGACAAACTTTCCTTCCCGCAATGACGAGAGCCATTCGAGGACCCGGGACTGTCACTACGAAGCTGAAAGGTGAAAAGTCGACTGCTTGACGTGACTTTGCCTCGCGAGGATTGGTACCGACTACCAGCAGATTTCTGCCATTCCAAACTCCGGTAGCATCTTCGACAAAAACACTCACATGCTCCCCATGAAACATCGAAACTTTCAACCAACCTTTATCGTCTCGAAGTGCGATCTTGGCTATAAAGTCAACCCCCTCGATCCGCCACCGGACCTCATAAGTGCCGTCCAACACACCTTCGGCGCTTCCTCCATAGGCGATTCTGGTGGGAATACCAATGAATAGACAGCAAGCCATAAGCATTCCAATACGGAAAATCGGAGATTTCAGAATACCACATCGACGGAAAATCGTTTGCATAATAGAAAATGAAGCCATGTGTCATTGTTCTGCATGAACCGACTGCCGGTCATGGGACTGAGAAGCCAGAACGCACCGGAAGCCGGTAAAATCGTCCCCTCGGAACAAAGGCGCGGAATTTCGAAAGGACGTTTTTGAAAAAGTCTTATCGGCTGAGACCCAGGATCCTCCCCGCTTAACGTGAAATGTCTTTCCACCATCGTCCTTTATGATGAATCCGCCACTGTTCCAAAAGAACCAACCGTTCATGCTCTTCCGGTAGAAATCCTCGCACATCTGCCAGACGTTGCCGCCCATGTCGTAAAGTCCGTATCGGTTTGGCGGGAAACTTCCCACGGGGCTGGTTCGGGGATAGTTGTCGCGATAACCGGTGATTACGCCCCAGTAGCGTGGTTCGTTGCCGAGACGCGATTCTTCCCCCGCATAGTTGCCTGCACCCTCAGGCGGGGGCCAGGTATTTCCTCCGTAAGAGAATTTGCCGCAGCCGGCGGCGCGGCTCCATTCGTTGTCTTTCGGGAGTCGATAGCACTGATTTTCCCCGATGATTCCCTTCCTTCGCTCCGTGACCGTGAGCCAGTCACAAAACGCCTTTGCGTCGTCCCATGTGATTCCGACCACCGGATAGGTCGGCCCCTGCTTGAAGCCGGGCGCTTTCCAAGTCGCCCCCCGCCGCTTCCAACCGTTCTTTCCCACGGAAAGGATTTCTTTGGTTCGATGGTGCGTCGTTCTGACGAACGCGGCAAAATCGAAGACCCTCGTGTCCCAAATGGAAAAAAGCACCGTGGTTTGTGGAACCGGGACGAACTTCATCCCGAGGCTGTTTTTCCATTCTCGGGTGGTTGGGTGCTCGGCGGGTGCCGGTTGCTGGGCTGGTGCAGACAGTAATGACAGGCTGATAATCGCCGCTGTGATGATTCGACATTTCATGGCCTTAACACGATTATTCATGTTGATTATTCGGTTGCCGTATCTTGCAATGGGGACCCCAGCACACACCGAAATCCGAAGAAGTCGAACCGACGGAATGGGTAAGTGTAGATGGGGCGATAAGCGGACTCCAGGTTGGTGAAGCTTTCATCGGCCCACGACGCGCCCCGCAACACTCGCCATTCCCGATCTCCGTCGTACCAGTCCTCGCACCATTGCCGCACATTCCCTCCCATGTCATACAGCCCGTACTGGTTGGCCGTAAAACTCCCCACTTGGCTCGTTCTGGGAAAATCGTCCCCGTATCCTTGAATCGTATCGAAAGTCGAAGGCCAATTCTCATCCCGCGCTTCGTATCCCGCGTAGTTGCCCGCGCCCTTCGGCGGCGGCCATTGCGTCCCCCACGGATACACGCCTTTGATCTTCCCGCTTTTCTCCTTGGGAGTCGAACCCTTCTCCCGTGGCAGTTCCACCGCCACGCTCCATTCTTCGTCGGTGGGAAGCCGATAACCGCGGTCCCCCGGTATCCGTCCCTCGCTGCGTTCCTTTTTCGTCAGCCAGGAGCAAAACGCTTTTGCATCCGTCCAGTTCACCCCCACCACCGGATGCGTGGCCGTCTGCTTAAACCCAGGGTTCTTCCACGTCGCCCCGCGTTGTTTGCCGCCATCCTTGCCCAGCGAAAACATTCTTCCGGCCTCATCGTGACCGATCGCATCGTAACCGGTCGCATCCACAAACGCCTTGAAGTCCCGCAGGCGTGTATCCCAAATGCAGAAGAGAACCTTCGTTCCGGGCACCGGCACGAACCTCATCCCCAGACTGTTCTCGTAAGGGTGCTCTCGTGTCGCCCCGCTCATTGCGCTCGGCAAAGCGTCTCTCGTCGCCGCCTCTCTTATCGCGCCCTCCGCCTCTTTCTCAGCAACCGGCTTGTCGCCCTTGGCGAGGCTAACCGCGACCAGCACCTTGGTTTTCGGAACTGGGACAAACTGCATTTCGAGAGAGTTGATAGTCGGAGGAGCTTCAGGAGAAGCAGCCAGGCTGACCGGAGCGCCGAAAAGCGGCGCTGAAAGTGCAAGCCATGCCGCGATTGGAGAGAAAAAGTGTCTCATGTTGGATTTTCTGAAATAACTGGATGGAAGTCTGAACGGGGTGGACTCGTCTCCGAAATCGTCCCGTTCACAGAAACAAGAGCGGCTTTGCAATCGATTTCTTACAAACTTTTTCGAATTCAGTGGCGCGGGGCCGGGACAAAAGTGAACGCGAAACTTCCAGTCGTTTATCCCTGGGCCGCCATCGCCGCCATTTCAGCGGCCAGTTTCGATCGGAGTTTCATCAAAATTCTGCCCAGATGATTCTCTCCATTGTTTGTATCGCAGCACACTCCCCAAAACCGATCCCCCCAGTGGTTCAGTTCTTCGAGATATCGCTCTCCGGTGTCAAGGAGTCTGGCCATCAGATCTGGATTCCGCCGAAACTTATCTTCGACAATCTGTTCCATGACGAGCACCTTGAGAATCTTAGGGCCGTCGTCCGTATCGAGAACCATTTCCCAATCGGGACGCACGCGTGCAATAACTCCCCCTGGGCCACCCATCACCTTGGCTTTGCCAGGAGGGACGTGACGGAAAAGCTCCCGCATCTTCGGCTCAAGACTCTTTGCTGCCTGATACGCATTTTCCGACGACCCGTACGTGACGCCCTCGAACATCGCAGGGGCCGGATAAAAGTTCGACAGAAAGCGGAAATCGCCAGAGAAACCACGAATTTCCTGCTGGCTATGAACGGTGTAGCTTTGGCGGTCATCATTGTTGTCATGTTCTTCGCCGTCGCCACTGTCGGCGCCCTCAAAGACGTCCGCCCTCTTGATCAGCGCCCGGCGCACTTTCATCCAGATGTCCGCCATTACAACTCCGGGGATATTCCGGCTATCCCGCCTTGTCTTGTGATGAAGCGGGCGCTCGCCGGTAGCCAACAACGCCCGCTTGGCCTCCTCGTGCTGATTAAATTTAGCCCAGCATGCAGTCGCCATCAACCCCCAGTGGTCAGCCGTACCGCACCGTATCGATCGGCCACGATACTCGACCAAGTCCGTATCCGGGGCGTCGAACCCCGCCCGGCAGGCCTCCTGACCATGCAGGCAAGCGATCGCCTCGCGCCGGGCCATGTCCGAAAACTTCAAACCCTGCCAAAATGCCTCGACGCTCCCATACCGGACGCCATCCAGTTCGAACGGCGTGTGAGCAAAGTTGGAAATCAGCTGGATGGCCGGGTCGGCGGAACGAGACGTGATGCTAATCGGTTCGCGGCACGCCTCAGGGCGTGGTCCAAGATCATTCAGGCGAAAAGTCTGGCCGTCTTGGTGAAAAAGGGCAAACACGTGTCCATCTCTGAGGGCAGCCCATGCGTTCAACAATGCCTTTTCGTCCTCAGACTCCGCCGTGACCACCAACAAGTATTCTTTGAGTCGCACTTTCATAACACGACATACATCCCCAATGGTATGCGCCAAAACAAAACCTCTTAGCGAGACGACCTTTCCCCCAATACACAACGAAAACCGCCGATGACATCGCGGAAAGATGGAGTGAGGCCAAGGCGATATGCGGAAGCCATGCTGTCGGGCGTACCATTGAGCCACGATGCCCCTCGTAGAACCCGGTATTTTGTATCCACAGAGTACAAGTCCTCGCACCACTCCGACACATTCCCACCCATGTCATACAGCCCTTTCTCGTTCGCGGCAAAACTACCTACCGGCGTGGTGCCATGGCTGTTGAAATTTCCCGCTTTCTTCGGCGGTGGCCACTGTGTTCCCCATGGATAGACTCTCTTAAATCTCGTGCCTTTTTCCTGTGGCGTGTCCCCATCCTCACTGGGCAATCCCACCGCGATGCTCCATTCCTCGTCGATCGGTAACCGATATTCCTGCGTCGTCCGAATTTTTCCCTCGTTTCGCTCCTTCGTCGTCAGCCATTCGCAGAATTCCTTAGCGTCGTCCCAACTTACGTTTACCGAGGGGTGGTTCGGCCCCTGCTCAAAACTCGGATTCTTCCACGGTTTTTTAGCCGAATCCACAAACGCCTGGTAGTCTTTCACTCGCGTCTCCCATATGCTGAAAAATACCTTCGTCCCAGCAACCGAAACAAACCTCATTCCTAGGCTGTTCTCCCAATTTCTAGTGACATGCTGTATCGAAATACATTTTTCTGCCAATACTGCGGCACCCAGGGCAACCGCCAATTCGGGCTCGTCCACCATCGCAACCGGACGTCTTAAGCGACGTTCAATCTCAGCACCAACATACGGAATGCGGCAACTGCCGCCGACCATCAGCACCAAGCTGACCTCGTTCATCTTTACGGTGCATTGCCGGGCAAGCTCTTCGGCGGTCGCAACCGCCTCGGTGACAAAGGGCGCGATCATCTCGTTAAACCGGATTTGGGATAGATTGTAAATCTCCGGCTCCAATCCCGGCAGCAGCAAGTCGTGCTCCACCACCTCCGTTTCGCTGAGATCGTGCTTCACCTTTACGCAGAACTCCTGCAACTCGCGTCGCGCACGGCGACCTTGTTCGCTTGTTGCAGTGAGCAAATCCCTCGCTTCCAGGGAGCAGCATTTCAGAAAATCCTGGGCGATCGCGCGGTCGAAGTCGCGGCCACCGCAGTGTTCGATCCCCGTTGGCTCGCCCACTTGTTCGAACCCATTTCCTTTGCGCCGCACGAGAGCCGTGTCGAACGTGCCCCCACCGAGGTCATATACGAGCACCAAGTCGCCCTCCTTCACCCGCTCGCTCTTGTCCTGTTTCAGAAGGTAATACGTCGCGGCAGCCATCGGTTCGCCGACCAGCGTGATCTGCCCCGCATCAAACCCGGCAGCAACAGCCGCCTTCCGCAGCAGGTCGGCTTTGTGCTTTCCGAAGCTCACGGGCAAGGTCACAATCACGGTGGTAATTGATGTGTGGGTCATCGCCTCCGCCCCGGCCTTCAACTTTGCGAACACCGCCGTTGCCAATTCCTCGGGGAGAAAACTCCGGTCACCGAGTTTGTACGGCGTCGTCTGCCCGAAATCTCGCTTGAAATCGGCTTTGTAGCGGTCCAGATTGCGCCGCTTGTTCTCCGCTGCCAGTCCAACCAGTAGGCTGCCGTTCTCTTCCAGATAGACGCTGGTCGGATGCGAATACCCGAGCCGAATGGGTTCCTTCACCGCATGAAGTGCTCCATCCGCTAAATACGCCGCACTCGAATAGCACGTGCCGAAATCGATCCCAAGAGTTGTCATTTTGTTGCTGCGCTCAAACGTTGCATCCAGTCACTTTGATTTAGAACTTCCCAGCAATTCCTGATTTCTTATAACCAATTTTTTTATAGCCGACGCCTTCAGACGCTAGTCGTTCCAATTTCTCCTGTTCGCGAATCGAATCACCCAAGCGCCGCCACGAGATCCCCCGAAAAATAAAACCAATTCCACTCAGAATGCCAAAGATTTTGAACAAATCCACAACCGTGAGTGTCGTTTGTAAAGATCTATTGTTGGTAACTACAAGAAAAAACACAAACATAACGATGCCTACTAATACTTCTCCGCCAGCCGCACCGAATCGTCGAGATCCTTCAGGAGGTCTGGTGATAACGAAGCTGACGGCTCGCAGCAAACCGCAAAGAAAATGAAACACTCCCAATAAAATATATTTAATAAAGAAATCACCGCAATCCCCACGAAAACCTGAAGGCATATGCTCATTCACCTGTAAAAGAAAGGCTATTCCAAAGCCGAGAGCAAAAAGCCCAGTCACAAATGAGACTAAGCCAATCACAAAATGAGTCCAATAGCCGCGAAATCTGCCGTGCTGAAATGCATTGATGATATCTAACAGGGCGGCCAAGAACATAACAGTCGCAATACCCTTCGAATACGCTATAAAATTCGGCGCAACTGCAGGAATCAATCCGAAGAAAACCCCTAATACTATCCTTGCAGTACCACAAAAAAGAACCCGTCCAGACGTAGTCCGAATTTCACTGTCGTTCATATCTATTCCTGATCTGAATTGTTCAAAAGTTCATCAATTTGCGACTCAAGAGATTTGAGTCGCTCTGCGTTCAGTTGCCGGAATTGTGAATTAGCAAGGCGGCGATCTAATCGGTTGATCTTTGCGCTAAGAGATTCAACCTTAAACGGGAGATTTTGGGGTGCTGCATCTGAACGTTTCGGTTCTAGATAGGGCACAAATTCAGGAAGCGTTTCCGGGCTTTCTGTCGGCATCTTCGGAGGAACGGACCGTTGCTCGTCACCACCAAGCCCAAAAACCTTGTTGAACATCCCCCGAATGGCCCCTAATTCAGCACGGGGCATTGGATCGCTTGACGACTGACGCTCAGCCTTTCTCGTCTGCTCTCCCCATTGAGTTAACGAGCGATCTCTTTTGCCTTGCGGCTTCTTCTCAGAGGAATACGCTCTTTGGATGTCGACCGGCGATACACCCTTTCTTCTAGAATCTGGCTCCGTGGAAAATGTGCGTTTAGTTTCCTCCGACGCACAGGCGATCTCGGCAACCGCATCCGCGTCTAAACACGTGGCGTTCATGAACAGTCCTTGCCGTGCATGTCTAACGCAATTCAGACCCGTAATAAGCGAGATATTTGAAGATAGAGCGAACCAGCCTGCAGATGCGATAAGGTCTTCAGTCTCACTATCCTTGTGTGGCATCGTCCGCAGTCGGTCTGCTCTACAGTTGAGCAGGTGAATATTCCGAGCGGATGTTAGATGGGTGCTATCAGAGAACATCTCCTCAAATCGACAACAATTTGCTTCAATCGACGTTGACGCTTTATCCATCCATACCGGCTTAACATAACGCGCGAAGATCTCGTGCGCAATCGCTAGATCGTATGGAAGTAGGAGGTCTCTGGCGGAGGATGGAGGAACAAATGCAATTCCATAGAACGCTCGGACGGACCGCCCGTATACATCAGAGGCCACTTCTGACGGCAATCCTAGCGATTCGTTGCGACCACAAACTCCGAACAGCATCATTCCGTCAAAAGCACTCACAATCCAACGAACTTGCGAAAGTTCACCATAGGCCCCCTCTTCGTTCAGACCGCTTCTAAGTTGTTGATAGAACCGGAATAGAATTTCCTTGTTAAAAGCCCCTTCTCCGGGCTTGACCACAGCACGGTAATCTGCATCCTCAGCATAGGTTCGCGAATAGACGATTGGATAAAAAAGCATATTTAGATTAAAGGAGTTCACGTTTTCCATTCCAAAATACATGGCATGCATCGGTGCGCAATTGCGCCACCAATCGTTGCAAATCCGACTCTAACCCTTTGATGCTGGCCTGCATTCTTTCCATGCGAGCTTGAATCTCCCCCAGCGCTTCTTGTGCGCCGCTTCGTCTGTCACCGTCCCAAAGTCGCTTGAAGAAACCCTTCTTTTCTTCCTGGCGCAAGATCCCGATCGCCTCGCTCAAGTCCCGTTCGGCTTGCGATTTTCCGGATTGCCTTTCGGTCAGATACCGACTCATCGTCGCATAAATCGCGAAAAGCACCGGCAAATGCACGTTTTTCGGCGCAATCGTTCCAGTGAACTTTCTGTTACTCGCATTTTCGAAAGCGCTTCCTAATGTAACCGCGGTTATCAGAACCAACCAATTACCGTCGGGTTGAAATAGGGCAGAATCCAAGCTGGTTTTCAAGACTTCCACGCCCTTCTTAATCTCATCCGGGCGCATCATATCCGCCTTCGTAATGGTGATTGCCACGGGGACCGGACGACCATTCGCCTTTACGTAATCGACGAGGAGCTTACTATATCGCCCAAGGGTCAGATGGTCCTGCCCGGAGATAATTAGGCGCAGCCGTTCAGCATCGATGCACATAATAAGGCAACTGGAATTCTTAAGGCGCTGAAAGAGCGCATTGCGGTCTGCCGCGCTTTCCCTATCGGTCAAAATCCCCCCGCGATAGTCGTGCCAGACAAAGGAAATCATCGGGCGCAGAGAGTGGCAACAATCAAATATAAAATCCTTTGATTCGATACTGCCAGGCGGCCATGTTTGATCGCTTGAAATAAGGCGCCAGCCCTCCTCAAGGTCCAACGCTTGATCATAATCAGCGGGGGCGAAGGTAAAGCCGTTAACTCCGAGGGCCATGGAAGAGTACATTGCATACAAATAGCACGTCTTTCCACTGCCAGATGCTCCAATCATTGTTATTCCGATGTTGTTATCGCTCATGTAGTTCGTTATATTAAAATAAAGCCAAAAAATCCTGGGTCTGGGCGGATTTTACGATTCCAAAAAGATTTTCAGCGTGGGGAATGATAGCGCAAAGCGCCTCGTGCTGTCGTTGAACTTCGGATTGCTTTCGTCTCGCCATATCCGACCAAGAGGGTTCATCTGTAAATAAACACTTTATGTCGTCCCATATGTTAACATTGTTAGCGTATCTGTGATACTCTTTAGCGTTTGCCTCCAACGATGCGGCATCGCGCATTACAACACCCACCAATCCGAAAACCATTGAAAATATAAACGGATATTCAGTGTTTTTGAGTTGTCTGTTGATTTCTGTTACTGTTAAAAGTCCTCTTAGAGTGCTATTGTTCCCCACTAGCTCAAGAGTGGGCCGGATGGCATTGAATCCCGGCGAATTAAGTAATCGCTGCTCCCCATATATGTCACCTTTTGTAACAACAAAGGAAATAGGAAACTCTGCATTTCCGTCGCGTTCAGATAACGCCAACTGGATCAATTGACTAAGGCGTCGGCAGTCACGTTGTGTGTCTCGCCCTGAATCCAGCAAGGCCTTTCCGTCAAGAAAGACAATCAGTGCGTCCGCTTGTTTAATTCTACTAGCCAGTTCTGCCACTTCGGGCGAACTGGTTGTGGATGAGGTGAGGGCTCCACCCCGATAATCGTACCAGTCAAATGGTAGAATTGTGCTTCCTTTGTAGCGCAGATGAAAATTGTATTCCTGATGTATATCGGTCGATGCCGGAAAGCTACCGCGTGACAATTGCTTTCCAAGGGCTTCTAAGTGCTCATGATGATTGCTGTTCGGTACGTGGATCGAGAAATCGCGTATGCCACGGCTCATGACAGAATACATTCCGGCCATGTAAGTCGTCTTTCCAGCACCCGAAAATCCGAGCATGATAACTTTCATATATTTTTGCTTTAGGTTAATTGTCTAAAAGAAAACCTCTTCCTTTGGAGTATTCCAAGGCACAGCTATTTTGACCGGGGCCAACGAGTGCTGGTTGACTGGGGCAGGTGTTGGGGACTCACGGCGACTGTTACTAACGCCCACGCGCTCAGACCCGTAGAGAGCAGCACCCAGGGCAACCGCTAATTCCGGTTCGTCCACCATCGCCACCGGGCGACTCAAGCGGCGCTGAATCTCCGCGCCAACGAACGGAATCCGGCAACTGCCGCCTACCATCAGCACAAGGCTGACATCGTTCATGTTCACAGCGCATTTCCGAACGAGCCCCTCGGCGGTCGCCACTGTCTCACTGACGAAGGGCGCGACCATCTCGTTGAACCGGCAGCGGGTCAGCTTGTAGCTCTCCGGTTCCAGTAGGGGCAGTAGTAGGTCGTGCTCTACCTCCTTGGTTTCGCTCAAATCGTGCTTCACCTTTACACAGAACTCCTGCAACTCGCGCTGCGCCCGCCGGGCCTGTTCGCTCGTTGCCATGAGCAATCCTCGCGTCTCCGAGGAACAGCCGTTCAGAAAGTCCTGAGCAATTGCGCGGTCGAAGTCGCGGCCGCCGCAGTGTTCGATCCCCATTGGCTCGCCCATTTGTTCGAACCCGTTTCCTTTGCGCCGCACGAGAGCCGTGTCGAACGTGCCCCCACCGAGGTCATATACGAGCACCAAGTCGCCCTCCCTCACCCGCTCGCTCTTGTCCTGTTTCAGAAGGTAATACGTCGCGGCAGCCATCGGTTCGCCGACAAGCGTGATCTGCCCCGAATCAAACCCGGCAGCAACAGCCGCCTTCCGCAACAGGTCGGCTTTGTGCTTTCCGAAGCTCACGGGCAAGGTCACAATCGCGGTGGTAGTTGATGTGTGAGTCATCGCATCCGCCCCGGTCTTCAACTTTGCGAACACCGCCGTTGCCAATTCCTCGGGGCGAAAACTCCGGTCACCGAGTTTGTACGGCGTCGTCTGCCCGAAATCTCGCTTGAAATCGGCTTTGTACCGTTCAAGGTTACGCCGCTTATTCTCCGCCGCCTGCCCAACCAGCATGGAGCCGTTCTCCTCCAGATAGACGCTGGTCGGATGCGAATACCCAAGCCGAATGGGTTCCTTCACAGCATGAAGCGTCCCATCCGTTAGATACGCTGCGCTTGAGAAGCACGTGCCGAAATCGATGCCTAGGGTGGTCATAAAGCTGTTTCCTATGCTCACGTCACTTTCCATTGCCTAATTCAGCGAGTATTGAATTAAGTTCACAGCGGACCGCCTGAATTGCGGTATCAAATCCCTTGGCAATCCTTTCACTTACCGGTTCAACATGCGCGATAACGCAATCAGTGTACTTCTGCGCCTCATCGCGTACTCCACGGCCCGCATCTCTTGAAAATCTATCAACTTTCTGCTGCATCGTCTCAATATCCTTTATCCACGGTTGCATTTCCGAGTTGAGGGGCGAAAGGAGGGGGGCTATACCAAAAGAACCTAACACCAATCTGAGAAGGGGACCCCCCGGAAGATAAATCTTCGATATATCTTGTCCCCATTTTTGTCCGGCTGACAACGAGCCCAATTCCGAAGCGCTGCGCGCAAAGTTGTCGAAGGCGCATTGGAGTTCAGCCGGTTGCAATATTGATGCGGAAATTGCTTTGCAATCTATCAATTTCCCTCCAATATTGTCAATCATGCTAATAAACGCTTCGACATCCCGTTGATTGAAAAGAAGAATGAAACTTATGCATTTATCGATCTCTGGTTGAAGCTGTTCTCTAAACCATAAAGCAAACTTTTCACCTTGTATCTTATGCATTTGAGAGACAATCTCACTTCCCAACTGCTTGTCCGCCTCTTTTGCAGCAATAACGTCTCGCTCAAACGATTCTCTATCTTTTTTCAATGCCAGCGCTGACACATTCGCAGAATATAGTGATTTAACGTCGATCATCTTGGTTTTTGGCTCGAACTTCTGCATATCATTCCCAACGGTTGCCGCAAAATCGAAGAGAAACTTTGTAATGCGAGAATGTGTTTTCAAGCGAAGGAGATCGACACGGGCTTTAATACTCGCAACGATAACCTCGCTCAAAGTCTGAAGTTCTCGAACCCTGGCCAATGCCTGAACAAAAATTGGGCGAATAGATGGTGCTGCCCCCAGACATACCGCTAACTCCGGTTCGTCAACACGAATAACCGGCCTTTGAAATGCATTGAGCATCGTATTGGCCACTGTTGGAAGGCGACAACTTCCCCCGACAAGCAAAATAAAGGCGATTTGGTCCCATACAATGTTATTTCTGCCGACAAGATCGTTGCAGACTCTGATTGTCTCATCGAGCAATGGGGCAATCATCTGGTTGAATTTCGCTTCGTCAAGCTCATACTCTAGAGCTAGGCCCAGTTGCGGAACCTGCACCAGATCCTCACCTTTTGAAGCTGCGCTTAGTTGGTGCTTTACGTTGACAGCATTCTCCAACAGAAACGCCTGAGTACGTAACGCCATCTCTCCTTGCTGTGCTACTGTGGTCCTTGCATTTTCTCCACATTTTTCCAAGATGTCGTGCAAAATAAGGCGATCGAAATCTGCTCCTCCGCAATGCGCGACCCCTATGGGCTCGCCTACAATGCTAAAACCATCCTCTGCGCGCGTCACAAGCGCCGCATCAAACGTCCCTCCCCCAAGGTCGTATACCAACATAAACTCGCCCTCATTTAACATTCTCGGACTGTGTCCCACTTCAAAAAAATAGGTTGCAGCCGCTACAGGTTCTCGAACAAGAAAGACATGTTCGAATCCGGCGGCTTTTGCTGCTCCACGCAAGAGTTCCGCCTTACGATCTCCAAAAGTAACCGGAAGCGTTACTGCAGCAGACAAAATTCTCTCACCGCCATTCATTGCTTCGGCTTCAACACGAAGATGAACTAACAGTTCCGTAGTTAATTCTTCCGGAAAAAAGGATCTATCGCCCAAGATGTACGGGGCTGTTTCTCCGAAATCCCGCTTAAATTCGCGCTTATAGCGACTCGGTTTGAGTTTACGCTTCATCTCTGCAGCAAACCCGACTAACAGGCGACCTGAATCTTCTAAATATACAGACGATGGCCAAGAATAGGAATGCCGGACGGGATCCTTCACACGGTGAAGCACTCCGTCGCGCATAAAGGCCGCACTGGAAAAGCACGTTCCAAAGTCTATTCCCAGCGTGATCATAATGGGTTTTGTTGATCCGGTAGACCGTTTTTCAAATCGAGGTCGGTGTTGATTGTCGCAGTGGGGACAGTCGCTGCCTCCAAAACTGCCTTATCGTCAGCGCCGGATTCGCGATTCCCGGTGACCTGCTCACCGACTTTAGCCTCATAACGAAAGATCACAACTTCTTGGGGGCGTATCAACTGCCCGTTGAATTCGTAACCCGGTCTGACCGTTCGCGCCACCGTCTCGTGGAGCCCCGCGTCGGACGTAACCTCTGTTTCGACGATTTCCTGCCGATTTTGATCGTAAGGTCCGGTCTTTTCGACGTCCCGAATGCCTTCCGATTGAATCAGTTTTAGCGTCTGCCTCTGCAATGCGTTTAATACCGTCGGCGGAATGCTGGACCGGTTTTCCAGCCCCAGAAGCATCTGATCGCGGAGGCGAACCAGCTCCGTCGCGATTTTTGACGGTTCGGGGTCTTTCTGGATGGAAATGACGGGGGTGGAAGACGGGATGTGAGCAGCGGAATCAGAGGCGGTCTCGCTTGGTGCGCACAGATCCTGCGCTAGGGAGTTTGGCGAGTCCTCGACACGAACGCCCTGCGATGCTTCCGGCTCGGAACTGTCTGTGACAGGTCGTTCCTTCTCGCTACTTGACGCCGATCCTCTGCAGGAACGGCGTTCGCAAAACCGCTCCAGCAACATCGTTGCCGATTGCAACAAGGTCAGAGGGTCAATATTTACGGGGCGATCGTGTGAGACAGGTTGCAAGCCGTTCAAAAGGCGCGCTATCGTTTCGATGCGATGCGCCTCCGAACGCAAGAGCTCGACATTCTTCCGTGTTCTGAGAACGATAGGCAGGCATTGAGAGAAAAAGCTATCCATGGAACCAGAGGGTGCAGGTTTATTCGCCTAGAAGTTCTTCGATTTGGACGGCTAGCCCCAGAGCGATTTGAGCCCGGTGGCGAATACTTTCGTAACACCGTGTGACGGTTGCGGCTGCGGAGCGTTCTTCGCGGCTGCAGAGAAAATTGTCCCCCTTGCAGCGCCAGTGGGCGGCTCGTTCCGAGGCCACTTCGACTATTCGGGAAATCGGCGCGTCCGGCGCAAGACCGAGCCGCTGCCGGAAACCCGGTCCATTTTCTCCAGTGGCCTGCAACAGCCAGGTCACCTCCATTTCGGTTAGCGCCAGTTTTCGATTATAGAAGCTTCGCAAAACATCCAATTCGCGAAGGCCAAGCTCTTCCAGTTCAATTTCCTCGCACTGGCCGAGCGCAACGTCGGCGACGTTTTCGTTGGAGGAACGCGCCCGGATGCATGCTGATTTAATATTCTGAAGCGATCGCCCGAGCTTAATAAGGAATGCTCGATTTCCGAAATGACAGGTGACAGTTCGCAATAAATCGTTGAAACCGCTCGCCTCCAAGAGATGGGCTGTCAACAACTGCCTGTCGGAAATGCCGTGTTCCTGGATTGACTGACAAGCCAGCCAAATGCCGTAGCGGTCGAAACGGTCAAGCAGCGCTTTGCGTTGAGGAGCGGGAAGCTTGATTGCAGGAGAGTCGGCGGTCGCGATCCGCTCATACGTTTTTTGGAGGTAAACATTCAATGTCTCCCACGGTGTCCTGGCGAGATCGAGCAGGTTCTGAAATTCCTCGTCCGTAAACGTCCGTGCTCCAACAGCCAATTTCCCAGATATGGGGTGGATGCTGTAGAATAGGGAATTTACTATTGCCCTTGTCATGTAGCCATCGGCGATTTCCCGTGCCTTCGCCAGCGGATTATCGACTTCCGGCCACATGGTGTCGATCTTTGTAAGAACGCCCATCGCATTAAATGGAGTGGCTGAGCCTCCAAGCTTTCCGAGAAACTCTTCCATCACCTTTTGATCCTGGGCGGACAGTCCGTGCGGAAAAGAATAAAGGACAGCATCGGCGTTGGAGGTTTCCTCGCAACTCCGCTTGGTGAGATCATCGCCAGTCAGGCCTATCCTATCGAGGGTGTTCTTTGAATCGACGTCGTAATGGGACCAAAGTCCGGGGGTGTCGATCAAGCGGCAGCTTTTCAGCAAGGGACTTGGGTGAGTTACTTCGATGTAATTGATGCTGCGGAGAAAAGCCGCATTCTTATCGCGTCTAAGAGTCACCTCCTCCAAGCGTTCAAAGCTCATCTTTTCACTACGCTTGTGCTTGTCCTTGAAATGAACTTCGATTCCGGGATTCTCCCCGTAATTGAATTCATTCACATTAAACGTCGCTTCGAGGCTGCCGACCGGCACGGCGTTCTCGCCGAGGAGAGCGTTCATCATCGTTGATTTTCCGGCCTTGATAATTCCAATGATCGCGACGCGCATGGGCTGTCCCAAGCTGTGAATGGAATGCTGGACGGTAGAATCGATTTCTCCGACCTGTAATCCGTTAACGGTCGTGCGTATCTTTTGAAGAATGCCCGTGACGGCCTTCTGGCGTGGTGACTGCCCGAAATCGTTCATGGTTTCACCCCGAAGCTGGTGTTAATTCTCCGAAGCGGCGCCGACGGGCTGGGTATCCGGCTTACGGGGCATTCCCGCGTTGTCGCCGACCTGCTTGCTGATCTCAACGGCGATTCGCTTAGCCCCCTCGAAGATGCTCGTTAATTGTTGAAGCGGCGCCTTCAGCTCGGCTGTCCGACGTTGGACCTCTGCGGCTGTAGCGGACCGAGCTTTATGCATGGCCTTCGCTGACTTTTCCAGGGTGTCCCGTTCGCGCTCAATTTGAGACAACAAATCATCGCGTACATCGCGACTGAATTTTGTGAACATATCATCAATCTGCCAGCCGAGATCTTTCCTAACGGATCGCACGACCGGCTCCAAAGACTGCATGGCCTCCGATCGAATTTGTGACCGAGTCATTTCGTCAAATCTCTGCACACCCCTTACCACGCCAGCCAGTGTTCCAGCTAAGCCCCCTAGAAAACCACCCAAGGCCGCGCCTATGAGCGTTCCGACCCCTGGAACAATGGTTCCGAGAATACCGCCCACTACACCGCCTGCCGTTGCCCCAGCGCTTCGTGTAAACGATGATTCTCGAAATATCGTCATGACCTTGTCAAAGCGCGAGGTCTCCCTTTTTAGACGCACGTCTATTTCTTGCGCAGAAACCTCCAGTTCTCCGAATTCGAATGGGCTAATATCGAGCCCCGTCAGGCATTTCATTTCTCGATAGAGGGAATGGACCCGATCTCCAGACTCGGAAGTCAAATCCACACCCAGATTTGAGAGATCTCTTTGCAGCATTCCAGCCAAATCGGAGATGCTGTTACTGCTGGCGATATTCGCAATGACCCGCTCATCATTCAACGAAGATTTCAAGGTCGAATAGACAGTATCAATCCGATCATCAAGTTGTCGGGCGATTATCTTTCTGACATCTTCTAGCCCGTAACTAAGTTGCCTTTGCCATTCGGAACCGTGCTTCATGAGAGCTTCTCGGCGTTGAAGAGCCGATTGCAGGTTCTTTTCCATTGCATCGAGTTCGTCTTTTGATTTTCCGCTGTAGGTATCCAGCTCAATCTTCAACGGGGCCATAAAATCTCGCACTACCGCTCCCAGTTCCGCCACAGCCCTCCCGATCAGAATGCTCCCTCGCTGCTGGTTGAGGAGACGCCACATTTCAGTTTCGAATGCGGGAAAGTTACTGTCTGTCAGGTCATCCGGGTCTTGGGATAATTCGTACGTCGCTTTGCAGTTGCTGGATACTGCAAATATCATCAATGATTCGCCTGGAACCTTGAGAGTATCGGCAAGCTTTTCACGGTTGCTTTCAATTATCGCGCGGTAGTCGCTGACAGCGTCGATTTTTGTGACCACAAATATAATATGCTTGCAGTAGCGCCAGATGCGTTCCTGGATAAACTTGAGTTCATTTGCAGAGAGCGGGGCATAGGCATCGCTGATGAATAAGACGACGTCGGCGTTCGGCAGGAAGGCGTACGTAACCTCGGTGTGGTGAATATTGAGACTTCCGACTCCGGGGGTATCCACAAGGACAAGTCCGTCTTTCAATTTGTCGTTTGGAGTCTCAACTGTCAGCAGTCGCGCTGTCTTAACGTTATTCGGATTGCCTTTTTCTGTAACATATTCTGGTATTTCGCTCCGGGTGATACGTTTTCTTGATTCACTGCCCTTTTCTCCGAGAAAAATTTCGATCTTCTCTTCGGGCCCATAACTCACCATGGAAGCAAGAGCCGTCGTAATGTCAACGTCAACTGGGAACAGGTCTTTTTCGCCCAGCAATGCATTTCCGAATTTGGATTTCCCTTGTTTAAACTCGCCGGCGATTACAGTGAAAAGTTGCCCTTTTTCAAGATGCAACGCAGTCTCTTCCAACTGCTTCAGCGAGGACTCCTCATTTTTCGATTTTGCGAATGACTGCGCTAGTCCAATAAGTTTCTGGACGGTCGTCTTGTAATTTTGAAATTCTCCG
>Ga0316226_1000886_pt1 | contig 36339 bp, 38 predicted proteins | sample TBH18017metaG_FD_206009 | JGI IMG/M metagenome (GOLD analysis project Ga0316226, IMG submission 206009) | Freshwater microbial communities from Trout Bog Lake, Wisconsin, USA - TBH18017 | ecosystem: Environmental > Aquatic > Freshwater > Lake > Hypolimnion/Profundal zone | place: USA: Wisconsin...
CAGGTGTCGATGACTTCGTCATCAGTTTCGATGGCCTCGAAGCCGCCAACGACCGCATGCGCGGGCCGGGCTCGTTCCAGGCCGGCCTGCGCGGCATGCGCGCGCTGGTCGCTGCCGGCATCCCAACCGGCATCAAGTTCACCCTCGTGCGCGACAATGCCGATCAGGTGGCTGCCGTCTTCCGTCTAGCCGTCGAAGAAGGCGCTCGTCACTTCGGCCTCGGTCCGATGATGACGGTCGGCGGCGGGTGGGAGCAGCGCGACCGCGCGCTCACGCCGCTTGAGTACCGGCAAGTCCTGGCCGAGATGCTCGGCTTCCTTGACCAGGCAGGCGCGCGCTTTGCCGCGCCGCGGCGCGCCTTCATCGCCCACAACCGCCTCTACGCCCTGCTCTTCCATGAACTGGGGCGGATGAACGAATACGAGACTCTCTCCAGCGCCGATCACGGTCCCTTCGGCATGCCGCGCGGCGGACCGAACGTGCTCTTCGTGGTCTGGTCCAACGGCGAGGTCGTGCTGCGCCGCGAGATGGCGCGCCAGGGCTGGGTGCCGCAGCAGTCGTTCCGCAAGATCTATGACAACTCGCCGATGCTGCACCTCTTCGAGGAGGGCACGCAGATCCGCGAACAGGCCTTGGTCCACCAGCGCGACTCGATCCGCTGCAGCGCCTGCCCCGTCGCCCGCTTCTGCCTGCCCGGCTTGGCCGGCACCTTCGGCGACCAGCTCCTCTTCGCGCCCAACCGGCTTTGCTGGCGACCCTAGGCGCGCCGTCGGCGAACAGCCTGCTACGCCTTCGCACACGCGGGGAAAGCTGAATCCACCGCAGCCGCAAAGGCTGCCAGATCGTTGTAGCGCAGTGCGCAGCGGTCGTCGTATGGCGTTTCGCCCGCGGTCACGATCACGATTTCGCCGCCTGCGCGCACCGTCATCTGCGACAGAGAGGCCGCCGGCTGCACGACCAGCGACGTCCCCAGCACCAGCATCAGATCAGCCGCGCCGGCCAGCCGTGCCGACTGGGCAAAGGCCTGTTCCGGCAGCATCTCCCCGAAGTAGGCGGGGGCTTTGCGGAAAGAGTCGATGTCGAACAGCTTGCCTGCGTCAAAGGTCCGGTACAGACCCTGCGGACTGCGGAAATCGGGAATCCCGGACAGGGTCGAAACGCCGGCGCCCGTGAAGACCACGGCGCGCTCGGCCCGGCGTAGACGATCGATCAGACGTTGCATGGTGTGGCGTGCAAGAGAGGGTTCAGGGTTCGGGGGGCGTCGTTCTTCGTTTCCGATTACCAGACTGTGCTTTTCAATCTTCAATATTCAATCTTCAATTTACAATGATATCGCTATCGCGCGCCAGAAAGCGCGCGCCAAACAGCCAGCAAACCCCGCTGACCAGGAAGAGCGCCGCGACGCCGCGGAGAGCCACGGTCAGATCGCCGCCGCAGCGATCGCTCACCAGGCCGATCAGCAGCGGCGACGGCACGTCGCCGAGCGCGTGGATCAGCAGAATGTTCAGGGCAAAGGCCATGGGGCGGAGCGCCGGGCGCGTGACATTGGCCAGAATCGCATTGGCCGGGCCGGTGTTGAAGAAGAGGCAAAAACAGGTCAGGAAGATGCAGAGCCACATGGCGACCGGCGGCAGCGCACGATTGAGCACCAGCAGGAAGAGCGGAAAGCCAGCCAGAGCCGACGCGCCGGAGACGAGGAAATAGGCGCCCGACCAGCGCGGACGCAACCGGTCGCCCAACCAGCCTCCCAGCCAGGTGGCCGTGAAGCCGGCAGCGACCAGGATCAGGCCAAAGATCTCGGCCGATTCCGGACCCGCGCCGCGGCAGGTCCGCACATAGTCCACCATCCAGAAACCGATGCCGCCGATGGCAAAGGTCATGCCGCACATGCCAGCCGTGCACAGCAGGTAGGAGGGCGTGCGCAGCAACTCGGCATAGTCGCGCCAGCGCAACCGCGGCACGGCGGCGCGACTGGCGCGCGTCTGCCTGGCCGCTGCTGCATCGCGTCTGCCTCGCCGCAAGGCCAGCGCGCCCAGCACCAGCCCGGGCAGCACGACGAAGCCGAAGGCCCAGCGCCAGCCGTTCTGCGGCCACATGCGCGAAAAGAACCCGCCCAGCACAAAACCCAGCGCGCTGCCCACGGGAATCGCCATGTTGAACCAGGCCAGCACGCGCCCGCGCCGCTCGATCGGATAAAGGTCGGACAACACGCTTTGCGCCATGGGGCCGTAGGCCGCCTCGCCCACGCCGACGCCGCAGCGCGTCAGCAGCAGGATGCCGAAGGTGGCGGCCAGCCCGGACGCGCCGCTGGCCAGGCTCCAGATCATCACGGCCGCGCCGACCATCACCCAGCGCGACCACCGCTCGGAGAGGCGCACGAAAAGTGGCGCGGCCACCATGTAGACGGTCATGAAAGCCACGGAGAGCAGCCCGATCAGGGCGTTCTCGGGCCTGAAACCAAAGGTGTGTTGAAACCACCCCAGCACGTCCGCCATCGCGCCCAGCGGCTGGCCAGCGCCTAGAAACGAACGCCGCACGTCCGGCACCACGGCCGCCAGCACCTGGCGATCAATGTAGTTGAAGAGGTTGATCGACAGCAGCAGGCCCAATGCCGCCCGCGCGCCCCGCTGCTGGCGGGCGCAATCAGAGGCGTCTCGCGTGTCGGCAGCGGCCATGGCGCATATGCTCCTGCTGGGATCCGCACGGAAAACCGGACACCGGACGCCGCCGTTCGGACCCGGGATCAGGCACCGGATGAAGGCGCGCCATCGAACCCGACCAGTCCCTGCTCACGCAGGCTGACATGGCCGGCATGCGCGGCGGCCACGCGCCCAATGACGATGTGATCGAGCACGCGGATGCCGAGAATCCGGGAAGCCTCCACCAGTTGCCGCGTGACGCGCAGGTCTTCCGGCGAGGGCGCCGGATCGCCGGAGGGGTGGTTGTGTGCCAGGATGACCGCGGCCGCGGCATGGCGGATGGCGGTGGCGAAGACCTCGCGCGGATGGACCGGGCTGGCATCCAGCAGCCCGCGGGAGACCTCGACCGGCCGGCCGATGAGATGATGCTTGGTGTCGAGCAGCAGCGTCCAGAACACCTCCTGCCGCAGGCCGTGGAGCGACGTTTGCAGCGCGCGCACGACGCTCGCAGGATCGCGGATGACCGGCGCATCCTCGTCGGTCGCCTGGCTGACGGCACGCCGCCCCAGTTCGAGGGCGGCGGCGATCTCCATGGCCTTGACGCGCCCGATGCCGGGAAAGCGCCGGGCCAGCAGTTCCTCGTAACTGGCCCGGGCCAGCGGACCGAGCCCGCCGAAAGCCTGCAACACATCGCGCGCCAAATCCACCACGTTGCGCCCGCGGCGGCCGCTGCGCAGCAGGATGGCCAGCAGCGCATCGTCCGACAGGCTGGCCGCACCACGCTGGGCAAAGGCTTCGCGCGGCCGCAGCGTCGCGGGCAGCTCATGCACGGTCAGGGGCGCCGCCGGGTAGGCGCCGCCTGTCTCAGCATCCACGGATGGGCGTGGGGCCATGTTCCCTCCATGCCGTCAACACGCGCGCAGCCAGCACGGCAACCGGCTCGTCCGGCCCGCTCTCCAGCCAGGTCACCGCCGCCTGGTGGCGCAGCCAGGTTTCCTGGCGCTTGGCGAGTTGGCGGGTACGCGTGGCAATCTGCTCCTTAGCTTGCGCCAGCGTGAGGCGTCCGTCAAGCAGCGCGGAGACCTCGGCATAGCCAATGGCTTGGCCGGCGGTGCACACCAGCGGTGCGCGCGGCGATGCAACGCCCACCGCCTCCGTGCGGCAAGCCTCCCAACCTGGAAAGCGCGCGCGCAGGGCTCTGACCTCGTCGATCAGCCCGGCGGCAAACATGTGTTCGACGCGCGCCGCGATGCGCGCGTGCAGGACCGGCCGCGGCCAATGCAGGCCGACTGCGCGCATCACGGGCGCGGCACGCCAGCCGGTGGGCAGCGCGCCGCGGGCTTCCAGCAGTTCCAGCGCACGGATCACACGGCGCGGATTCCCGAGATCAACCTCGCGCACGGCGGCTTCCGGCGCGCGCCGCCGCAGGTCGTCGCACAACGCGGACAATCCGTCGCGCGCCAAGCGCTCCTGCCAGAAACGCCGGCGCTCCGGATCGGCCGCGCCAGCCTCGAGGCCGTCCGTGAGGGCACGCAGATACAAGCCGGTCCCTCCCGCCACGATCCAATCGCCGGCGGCCACGGGGCCATCGGTGGCGCACGCCGCGGCATGCGGTAACGGCGCCGCCAGGCCGGCCATCTGCTCCCGGACGGCCGCCCGCCAGGCGCCCGCGCTGAACGCCTGGTCGGGATCGACGACGTCCAAGCCCAGATAGGGCACGCAGCCGCGCTCGGCGACCGTCGGCTTGGCCGTGCCGATATCCATGCCGCGGTAAACCAGCATGGCGTCGGCGGAGAGAATGGCGGCGCCGGTTTGCTCAGCCAAGTGCTGGGCAACGGCGCTCTTGCCCACGGCGGTCGGTCCGACGAGGAACCAGGCGGCGCGACGGCCCTCCGGATTGTGACAGATTGACGGCATGCGTGCAGGCGCTCTCCGGACGCTCATCGATCAGCCGGGGCCGACCGCCGACCTGTTCGCGGGACCGCGTCGCCGCTCCGCCAGCCAGCCCAGCAGCAGATAGAGACCGACACCCGTACAGATCGAAGCATCAGCCACGTTGAAGGCGGGAAAATGGGCGGCGCCCCAGTGGCAGTCGACAAAGTCGGTCACGTAGCGGAAAACCAAGCGATCGATTAGATTGCCCGCGATGCCGCCCGCCAGAAGTCCCAGGACCAGCCAGCGCAGGGCGATCGCGCCCAGCAGGACATGGCGGTAGCGGATCAGGAGCACCAGCATCACGACGGCGAAAAGGGCCAGGGAAATCTGGAACCCCGAGAAGACGCCCCAGGCGGCGCCGGTGTTCCGCACATAGCGCACGTCCAGCATGCCGGGCAGCACCACCCAGCCATCACCCTCGTGTGCGAACCGGCCCCGCACATGAAACTTGGCGGCCTGATCGAGGGCGACCACGGCGACGGCGACCGCACAGGCCCGCATGCGCCGCAGGTACATGTTCAAAGAATGGACCGCCGGTGATAGCCGTTGTTGCGACCGTGCTCAGCCTCTGACTGGCACTTGATGCAGTTCTTGGCGAAGGGCAGCGCATGCAGGCGCGGCTTCTCGATCAAGTTGCCGCAGTTCTCGCACACGCCGTACTTGCCATCGGTGATGGCGCGCATGGCCTCGTCGATGATAAAAATGACGTCTTGCCCGTTTCCCGCACGCTCGAGCGCGAAGAGCCGGTCAAACGCATCGGAGCCATCCTCTTCAGGGTTGACTTCGTCATCGCGCTTGAGCGAATCCTGCCGCATCCGCGCCACCTGGCCGGTGAGGCGGTCGCGCATGGTCAGAAGGTCCTTGCGAAAGAGGTCAAGATCCTTGTCGCTAAAGCGGTGGCTGGCCCTCGCGGCGGGCTTGGCTGGCTTCGCGGGTGCCGGCGCCACGGCCGGCTTGGCTGGCTTCGCGGACGGCGCTGCTTTACCGACCGGCTTGGCAGGTGCCTTGGCGGACGGTTTGACAGCGGGTTTGGCCGGTTTGGTGTTTTTGTGCGTCGCCATGAGCGCTCCATTCCTCCGATAATGGTACCTTCCTCAAAACAGGCCGATTAGTGTATCGTACTTCCTATGTGACGTCAACCGGGCCCCCGATTCTGAGGCAACCATGATGAAAGTCCTGCCCCTCCTGCGCGGCGTGATGGCGCAAAACAACTGTCTGCCGAGGCTCCGTGTCGAGCCGCTCACCGTAGCCGTCGGCGAACGGCTGAAGTTGCCCGACGAGGCCGACACCGGCCGGTTGTTGGCGGCGCTGCGGGCGGCCGCGCCATCGAATGGCCGACCGGTCATGCTGGAAGGCGTGGGCGTCGTGACGCCGGAGTTTGCCATGGCGTCCGGGCGCGCCGCCGGGCGCATCGCGCTGGTGACCGGCGCGGCGCAGGGCTTCGGTTACGAAATCGCCTGCGAACTGGCAGGCCAGGGGGCCTGGGTGGCGCTGGCCGACATCAATGTGGCGGGCGTCGCCGCGGCGGCGGAGCGCATCAACATCGCGTGCGGCCGTCAGACGGCCTGCGGCGTGGCGATCAACGTCACCGACCTGGCCTCGGTACAGGCCGCCGTGTCGTCCGTGGTGTCGCTGTTCGGCGGTCTCGACCTGCTGGTTTCAAACGCGGGCGTGCTGAAGGCGGGCAGCGTCAAGACACTGCCGGTGGCGGATTTCGACTTCGTCACCAACGTCAACTACAAGGGGTTCTTCCTGTGCACCCAGGCGGTGGCGCCGGTGATGGCCCTGCAGCACCTGGCCTGCCCGCACACCTGGTCCGATATCATCCAGATCAACAGCAAGTCCGGGCTGACGGGCTCCAACAAGAACGGCGCATACGCGGGCTCGAAGTTCGGCGGCATCGGGCTGACACAAAGCTTCGCGATGGAGCTGGTCGAGGACGGCATCAAGGTCAATGCCATCTGTCCGGGCAACTTCTACGACGGACCGCTTTGGTCCGACCCCCAGAAGGGGCTTTTTAAGCAGTATCTGGACAGCGGAAAGGTCCCGGGCGCCAGGACCTTCGCGGACGTGAAGGCCTTCTACGAGTCCAAAGTCCCCATGCGCCGCGGTTGCACCACCCCGGACGTGATGAAGGCCATCTACTACCTGATGGACCAGAACTATGAAACCGGACAGGCGCTGCCGGTGACGGGTGGCCAGGTCATGCTGAGTTGAGTGGCCGGACGAACGGCACCGGTCACTAGAACCCGTGGACAGGAGGCAATGCATCGGGCAGTTGCCCGGGCGCCTCGATGGAGTCACTGCCCTCGCCCGCGTGCATGTTGTGAAACACATCGAACCAGCCCAGGTTATAGGCAAGCCCAAACAGCAGGGCAAGGGCCAACAGGATCAGCACTTGAAGACAGCCAGTCCTGCTCCTCACCCGGCGACCGCCGCCGAAACGTCGGCGCGAACGGGGATGCCGGTGACGCCGCTTTCCGAACGACGACGAAGACGTGGCGGCGCCGCGAGCATGGGCATGCTGAGATCCGCTCATGTTTCGCCGCCCCCCGCTGCATCGCTTCCGGCGCTCGCCGGCGTATCGCTGTCGTCGGCCAGCAGGTCGGGCTCATCCTCTGCCGGCCGGGCGAACTTCGGGTTGGCACCCGCGATGACCAACGTCACCTCGCCCTTGACCGGTTGTCCGTCGAACTGCCGCACCAGCTCCGACAGGAATCCACGCGCCACCCGTTCGTGCTGTTTGGTGAGCTCGATGCACACCGCCGCCTCGCGATCCCCCAGCACGGCGCAGGCCGCCTGCAGGGTGGCCGCCACGCGAAACGGCGATTCGAAGCAGACCAGCGTGTGGGGCGCTTCGCGCTCCTCTTCGAAAAAGCGCCGCAGCACGCCGGACCGGCGCGGCGGAAACCCCTTGAATGTGTAGCTCGACGTCGGCAGCCCGGAACTGAGCAACGCCACATCCACCGCCGAGGCACCGGGCAGCACGTCGAAAGGCAGTCCCTCTTGCGCCACACGGCGCAGAAGCCGGTAGCCTGGATCGCTGATGCCGGGGTAGCCGCCATCGGAGCAGAGCACCACGGTCTGTCCCGCGCGCAGCGCCGCCACGAGTTGCTCGCCGACCCGCTCTTCGTTGCCCTGCCGGTACGAAACCATCGCGGGACGCGACAGCCCGCAAGCCGTGAGCAGCGCCCACGTGCGGCGCGTGTCTTCGCATGCAATCAGGCCGGCTGATGCCAGGGCTTCCCGCGCGCGCGGCGTCAGGTCCCCGAGATTGCCGATGGGAGTCGCCACAACGTGCAGCATCGCTTCAGTTCCTCCAGAATCGCCAGCCGCAGCATATCCAGCCCCAGCCCCGAATGGGCCGAGACGGGAATGGCCTGCGGCTGGCGCTCAGCCGCATGGGCGACCGTGTCCGCCGCATCGGCCAGATCACATTTGTTCAGGACCAACAGCGACGGCACGGCGCCGGCGCCGATCTCCTCGAGCGTGTTGCGGCAGACCGCGATCTGGTCCTGGACCCGCGGATGCGAGGCATCCACGACCACCAGCAGCAGATCGGCCTGGGCCGCCACGTCGAGCGTCGAGCGAAAGGAGGCCACCAGTCCATGCGGCAGGTTGCGGATAAACCCGACGGTGTCGGTCAGCAGAATGCGGCGGTTCTCGCCCAGCCGCACGAGGCGCGTCTTCGTATCCAGCGTGGCGAAGAGACGGTCGTCGACGTAGGCATCGGCGCCCGCCAGCGTGTTGAGCAGCGTGGACTTGCCGGCATTGGTGTAGCCCACCAGCGACACCACCGGCCACGTGCGCTTGGCGCGCAGCCGGGTCTGCCGCGCCTGAATGGCGGCCAGCCGCTGCTTGAGTTCGGCGATGCGGCGGCGCATGGGTGCGTTGCGCAACTGCAGGTGGCTCTCGCCCGGCCCCTTCATGCCGATGCCGCCCTTGAAGCGCTGCTGCGCTTCAAGCACCGGAATCCGCGCCAGCAGAAACTGCAACTGGGCCAGTTCCACCTGCGTCTGCGCCTCGGCGGAGCGAGCACGGCGGGCGAAGATCTGCAGGATCACCTCGGTGCGATCCATGACGCGCACATCGAGAGCCTGGTTCAGATTGGCGGCTTGCACGGAGCTCAGGTCGTTGTCAAACAACACCAGATTGGCTTGCCGTTCGGTGCAGGCGGTGCGCAAGTCGGCCAGTTTGCCGGTGCCAAACAGCGTGGCAACGTCCGGCCGCGGCCGATGCTGCGTCATGCAGCCCACCACGGTGATGCCGGCCGTATCGGCCAGGCGAGCCAGTTCCTGAAGCGAATCGACCGCCGCTTCCGCCGCTTCCGCACGCCCGCAGACCAGCTGCGCCAGCACGGCCCGTTCGGGTGTCGTTGTTTCGTACAGAGGCATGACGGCTGGAGTGTCGAGCCTCCGGCGCGTGATGTCAAGCGCCGGTCTTTTTGCCGGTCTTTTCGCCGGTCTTTTCGGTCCGTTGCAGACGATATCGGAGCAACAGGAACGCCGCCGCCGATGGCGCCAGCAGGGCCGCGCCCAACCCCGGCCGCCACCAGATCCAGACCGCTCCCATTTCGGCCGCGGCCAGGGTCACGGCACAGGCAAGGGCCACGAGCGTCACGCCATTCTGCTCCATATCCCCCACCGCCTTGCGCACGCGGGCAAAGCCGGCCAGCGGTCCCAGAAACAGGCCGGAACCCACGAAGAGGCACATGAAGGACACCGCGCGCAGAAACCAGCGCGCGACGCGCCCTTCCGTCGGATTATCCTCTGCCAGCCAGCCCTCGACCGTGTGGATCCCCATCCGCAACGCCTCGATGCGCAGGCCCCGCTGCGTCCGGTAGGCGGCGAAGCTCTGATCCGCCTGCCGTGCCACCACGCTCAGGCCGATGACCGGCGCCGTCCGGAAGCGGATGCGCACGTCGCCGATCTGGGGCTGGGCCTGGGACTGGCCGATGTAGATCTGCTCGGGATCACGCTTCGCCTTGTCTTGAAGGGCGGCCGGCACGCAGACGTTGGTGCCGAGGATGACGGGCATGGTCGGCTGGATCTGTGCCACCAGCCCCGTCGACAACACGAAGGCGCCCAGCTTGATCGGATCGGCCGTCCAGACCCCGTTCGTATAGGGCAGGTGGGTGGGATTCTGATGCTCGGCCGCTGCCTTGAAGCCGCCGGACGCGATCACCGGCGTGGACCAGACGCGTGCATACAGATAGACGTTGTTCGTCGTCGGCAAGGCGCCGATCTTCTGCTCCACCTGCTGCTCCAGGCGCTCGCGCCACTGGTACATCTCAACGATCCGCTCCAGCTTGAGCGCCGGCGCCTGGATGTCGAATGCGGGGTCGCGCAGCGGGCCTCGCGTCGCCGGCACTCCGGTCACCAGAACCAGCCGCCCTTCCCAACGCGCATTCACCCGGCTGGCCGGCACCTCCGCGGCGGAGCCGATGCCGTCCCGACGCGCGCGGTAGCGCTGCACATCACGGCCCTCGTTCCACAATGCCAGCGGCAACGTCGCCAGGCAAAGCAGCAGTCCGAACACCACGCGCCTCTGATCGTCACCCAGCTGACTCAACACAGGCGTTCCGTCATCGATCGTCAAGCGCTTCTGCGGCATCGCTCTCCATCCTCTGTCGGCGCCAGACCGTGTGGTCGGCTTACGGCTAAATTATGCGCGAATCGGCTGTTCCGCACCACAAGAAAGCATGGGGCCAGCGGGGCCAGACGGGAAAGGGCCCGCATGCGCCTACGGTTGCAGACTCTCGACCCGCCATACGCTGTCCGTGGAAAGCTGCGCGACGGTCTGCAGGCCTGCGTCAACCCGCACCTGCGGCAGCGGCTCATCCGACGCGCGCAAGCCGCGAAACAGGACACAGCGGCTCGCCGCCGTGAGATCATTGGTGCTCTCTCCCAGCCGCCATTTCCAGACCTCCAGCCGCCACGGCTGGGTGGCCGCCGCATGCAGCGTGGTGCCGCCGGCGCGCGACAGCAGCAACAAGGTGTGGCAGGTGGTCGGATCATCCGCCGCCTGCGCCACGGCCAGCAGTTGGCGGTCGTCAAAGAAGTCCTTGAGGTCACGCAGCCCCTGGGTGATGCGCGCCTGCGCCGCTGCGGGCGCCTCGCCCCGCCACCCCACCGCGATGCGCGCGCCGCGCCGCACCGCCGGCACGATGTCGCCGCCATTCAGCGTGAGATGGAAGGCGCCCGCCGCCGTGCGCCGGACCTCCGCCTCGGTCATGTTCGACCGCGCCACCGCCGCCACCTCGTCCTGCGCGCCGGCCGGAGAGACCGTCACGCGCACCGCACCGGACGCGCCCCCCGGCAGCGCCGGCGGGTTCGCCGCCCACGTCAGCGTCTGCGGATAGATCAGATTGGTGAATGTCTGCCCCTCTTCGCCGCGCAGCTTGTACTTCAACACCAGTTTCTCGGTGCGGGCGCCGCGTGTGAGGTAGAGCACGGTGGTCATCAGATGGCCGTGCACGGCGCGGCCATCGCGCAGCCGCACGTCGGCCTGCAGTTCCATCGTCGGATAGGGCTGGCCGCTGAAGCGCTTCGCCGTCTTGCCCGCCTCGAGAAACTGCCAGGCGCGCTCCATCTGCTGCGTGGCCGGCGTGCAGGTGATCTGCGCGATCGACTCTGTCGCCCAGGAGAGCACTTGCCGGCCGTCATGCAGGCGGATCATGGCCCCCTCACCCGTTTCCAGCCGGCCATCCGCCTCCCGGCCATCGCTCCAGACCACGTGGTCCGCCAGCGCCACGCCGGCTGGCAGCAGGGCGCCCACCAGCAGGAGCGGAATCAGCCCCCGACCCAGACCGCGCCAGAATCGCCCGTTTGCCTGCATGCCGTGCCTCCCGATGCCAGAGGAATCACGCGCCACCCAGCCGCGCGCGCATCGCGGCGCGGGTGGCGTCCAGACACCGGCGCACCACCGGCGCATCATCCAGCGCGCAGACAAACGCCTCGCGGAACGCGAACGCCTGTCGGTCATCCGCCAGCCGCAGTGCGCTGTCGAAGTGAAACTGACTGCGCAGCCAGCCGATCTGGATCAGCACAAAGTCGCAGACCGAATGGACCTGGCGGTATGAGACCGTCTGACCGGCACATATGGCTTCCGCCAGTGCCGGATTGGCCCGCCCGTGCGGATCGAGCGACCACGTGATTTCGGGATGGCGCTCCAACTGGCCGTCGCGCACCGCTTCCTCGAAAACCCGGAAGATGTCCAGCTTGTCGGCGTCCCGCACGAGGTGCACAAAGTCCGCCGTTTCGGCCGGCAGATCGGCGGGCAACTCCCGCACATTGTGCAGCCCCACCGCAGACAGGATGATGGCGCGTGCATCCGGCGCCAGTTCGTCCAGCACATGCTCGTCCTGCAGCACCTGCACCCCGCGCGTCGCATGGTTGATGGACTTGTGGTCCTCGAACGTGCGATAGGCGGCGTACTGGGGAAAGCGACCGACATCGTGCAGCAGCGCGCAAGCCAGCCCGAGCAGGCCGCGCGCCTCAGGCCACCCTTCGGCCTGGATAATGCGCGCCGCGTCGGCCGCCACGTGCCGGCTGTGAACGAGTTTCAGGTCCTGCATCTCGGGCAACACGCCGTCCGCATCGCGAAACCGGCGCGTATAGGCCTCGAAGAACTGCTCCAGCCGTCCCAACTCCTCTGCCGTCATGCTACGTGCTCCATGGCGCAAGAGAATAGCGGGGCCGGGCCGCAAAGTAAACCGCTGGAAGCTGGACATTGCCAGCGGTTCGTCCACAATAGTCGCCATGCAAACCGGAACCGATCTGATCCGCGATATCGACACCTGCCGCGTGCCCGCGGGACAGTGCGCCCTCTGGTGGCTCGGACAGCACAGTTTCATCGTCAAGCTGGACGAAACGGTGATCTACCTCGATGCCTTTCTGTCGCCCCTCAAGGGCCGCCAAGTGGCGCCCCTACTGACCCCGGCGCAGGCGGTGCATGCCTCCCTCTTTCTGGGCAGCCACGACCACGCCGACCACATCGACCGCCCCGCCTGGCCGGTCATGGCGCAGGCCTCGCCGCAGGCCCTCTTCGTGGTTCCTGCGTTGCTGCGCCGGCGCGTGATCGACGACCTGCATCTGCCGGACGCGCGCGTGGCAGGCGTCGACCTCGGGCTGAGCGTGCAGATCGACGGCGTCACCGTCTCCGCCATTCCGGCCGCACATGAGTTTCTGGACCGCGATGCCGCCACCGGGCTCCACCCCTCTGTCGGCTTCATCATCGAAGGTCACGGGTTCCGTCTCTATCACGCCGGCGACTGCTGCCTCTATGAGGGCCAGCAGGCCCTGCTGCGCACGCGGCCCTGCAACCTCTTCATCCTGCCAATCAACGGGCGTGACGCCAAGCGACTGGCGGCCAACTGCATCGGCAACATGACTTACCAGGAGGCGGCCGACCTAGCCGGCGACCTCCATCCCGGCGCCGTCATCCCGGCGCACTACGAGATGTTTGCCGGCAACTCCGCCCCGGTCGCCGACTTCGAGGCGTATGTGCGAATCAAGTACCCGCATCAACGGGTGATCGTGCCCCGACACGGCGAACGGGTGATGATGGCGTAGGATGGCGCGTTCCTCGTTCCTGGTTCTTCGTGCTTCGGAAAGCGGTTTCCAACCGCATGCCATCCGGCTATGCTATCCCTTGTAAAGGAACACCGACCATGAGCACGCCACACCTCAATACGCTCTCCTTGCACGCCGGACAGAAGCCGGACCCGACCACCGGCAGCCGCGCCGTGCCGATTTACCAGACGACCTCCTACGTGTTCAAGAGCACCGAACACGCGGCGAATCTCTTCGCCCTCAAGGAGTTTGGCAATATCTACACCCGCCTGATGAATCCCACCACCGACGTGCTGGAGCAGCGCGTGGCGGCGATCGAGGGCGGCACCGGCGCGCTGGCCGTGGCATCCGGTTCGGCCGCCATCGCCTATGCCATCCTGGCCATCACGCGCCTCGGCGACGAGATCGTCTCGGCCAGCAATCTCTACGGCGGCACCTACAACTTCTTCCATTACCTGTTGCCCAAGTTCGGCCGCACGGTGAAGTTCGTGAACTCGCGTGACACGGAGGCCTTCCGCCAGGCCATCACGGCCAAGACCCGCGCCATCTACGTGGAGACCATCGGCAACCCGCGGCTGGACGTGCCCGATTTCGAGGCGCTGGCCAAAATCGCCCACGCGGCAGGCATTCCGCTGGTGGTGGATAACACCATCGGCGTCGGCCTGGTGCGGCCCTTCGACCATGGCGCCGACATCATCGTGACTTCGGCGACCAAGTACATCGGCGGTCACGGCACATCGCTCGGCGGCGTCATCGTGGATTCGGGCAAGTTCAAGTGGAACAACGGGAAGTTCCCGGAGTTCACCGAACCCGACCCCAGCTACCATGGCCTGGTTTATTGGGATGCCCTGGGCAACGTGCCCGGCGTGGGCAACATCGCCTTCATTATCAAGGTGCGCGTGACGCTGCTCCGCGATACCGGCGCGGCCCTGAGCCCCTTCAACGCCCACGAGCTCCTGCTGGGGTGCGAAACGCTGCCGCTGCGCCAGCACCGCCACTCCGAGAACGCGCTGGCTGTGGCCCGCTGGCTCAAGAAGCACCCGCTCGTCAAGTGGGTGGTCTACCCCGGACTGGAAGACGATGCCGGCCATGCCATCGCAGCCAAGTACCTGAAGCAGGGCTTTGGCGGCATGATTGGCTTTGGCATCCAGGGTGGCCTCGCCGCGGGGCGCCGTTTCATCGATTCGGTGAAACTCCTCTCGCATCTGGCCAACATCGGCGACGCCAAGACGCTGGTGATCCACCCGGCATCGACCACGCACAGCCAGCTGACACCCGAGGAGCAGCAGACCACCGGTGTCACCGAAGATTACATCCGCCTCTCCGTGGGCCTCGAGGACATCGAGGACATCGAAGCCGATATTGACCAGGCCTTGCGCACCGCCACCGCTTGACGCGGAATGGGAGGATCCTTGAAACCGCAGATGAACACAGATCAACGCGGATAGGCGCATCGCCATCAACACGTTGCCGCGCAAAACCATGTTTCCCGGATCGATGAAAGCCGTTTCTGTCGCAAGGCCATGCCAATCAAGGTTCATCTGCGTTTATCTGCGGTTCAACGGCTCTTTTTAGGGATGGAAGGATCGTCACCATGAGCACCTTTTTTCCGGACAATCCGCAATCCATCGGCAACACGCCGCTGGTCAGACTGAACCGCGTCACGGATGGCGCCAAAGCCACGGTCCTGGTCAAGATCGAGGGCCGCAATCCGGCCTATTCGGTCAAGGATCGCATTGGCGCAGCCCTGATCTGGGATGGCGAGAAGCGCGGCGTGCTCAAGCCCGGCGTCGAGATCGTGGAGCCCACCAGCGGCAACACTGGCATCGCGCTGGCCTTTGTCGCAGCGGCGCGCGGCTACACGCTGACGCTGACCATGCCGGAGACGATGAGTATCGAACGCCGCCGCGTGCTTGCGGCCTTTGGCGCCAAGCTGATCCTGACCCCCGGCGTTGAGGGCATGAAGGGCGCGGTCGCGCGTGCAGAGCAACTTGCCGCCTCGGATCCCGCGCGCTACTTCCTGCCCCAGCAGTTCAAGAACCAGGCCAACCCGGCGATCCACGAGAAGACGACCGGCCCGGAGATCTGGCGCGACACGGACGGACAGGTTGACGTGGTGGTTTCGGGCGTCGGCACGGGCGGTACGATCACCGGCATCTCACGCTACATCAAGAACACCCGCGGCAAGCAGATCCTCTCTGTGGCCGTGGAGCCCCAGGAGAGCCCGGTGATCTCCCAGAAGCGCGCCGGACTGGAACTGAAGCCGGGCAAGCATGGCATTCAGGGCATCGGCGCCGGCTTCATCCCGGACACGCTCGACCTGGCCCTGCTGGACCGCGTGGAACTGGTGGAGAGCGCCGAAGCCGTGGCCTTTGCCAAGCGATTGGCGCGCGAGGAGGGCATGCTGGTCGGCATCTCCTCCGGCGCCGCCGCAGCCGCAGCCGTGCGCCTGGCCCATCTGCCGGAATTCGAGGGCCGCATCATCGTCGCCATCCTCCCGGATGCCGGCGAACGCTACCTCTCGACCGCGCTGTTCGAGGGCGTCGGCGCGTAGACGTTCAGTCTCTCATGTCCAAGCGCCATGTCGTTTCGATCCCGATAGCGACCCGATTTCGATGACCCCAACACGTCAGGGTTGAGGCGGCAGCACCAGGCCGTTGTTGAAGCGTCGTCTCTTCATCACGCAACTGCAAGCACATGGACTTCACGATCGAGTCGGCTCCCGATCTTGTCTTGCTGGACTTCAAGATCGAAATGGTTCTGCAAGTTCAGCCAGAACTGGGCGGAAGTGCCAAAGTACCGTCCGAGGCGAAGCGCCGTGTCGGCCGTAATGGAGCGCGTGCCGTGCACGATCTCGTTGATACGCCGTGCCGGAACGCTGATGTCCTTGGCCAGACGATACTGAGAAATCTCCATGGGCGTGAGGAACTCTTCACGCAGCACCTCTCCGGGGTGTACGGGTATCATCTTCTTCATGTTGGTTCTCCTAGTGATAATCCACGATTTCAACGTCGTTCGCGTCCCCATCCTGCCACCGGAAACAGAGTCGCCACTGTTGATTGATCCTGATGCTGTGTTGTCCCTGCCGGTCGCCTCGCAGGGACTCAAGCCGGTTGCTGGGTGGCACACGCAGTTCAGTCAAGTCCATGACGGCATCTAGCACCCACAACTTGCGCATGGCGGTCCGCTGGATGTCTTGTGGCAATTTGCGGGAGTGCCCACGCCGGTAGATCTTCTCGGTCTCTGAACACTTGAATGACCTGATCATGGCGGGATCATAACGCAGCGCGGTAATACCGGCAAGCGTTATTGTTGGTTGTCTCTCGGCGAGTCGAGTAGAACCGCTGTGCCCTGAGCGCTGACCCACCTGCGCACGAGCTGCAGGATGCCGTGGTCCACGTTGTCGAAGTATCCCTTGATTCCGCGTCCAAGACTCACCGGCCACGGGGCCATCGGTGTTGCTTCAGGTCCTATCGGATGCTCGGGGCAGGTTTTGCCGTCCTGCCCCCCGTCATCCCTTCAGGGCCACTCCGACTTCCCCTCCGCTCGTCGCGCCCGTCTTGCCGGTTTCACCCAACATGGCCGGCTGGAGTCGCGGTACCGTGTCGGGGCAAGTTCCGCCCAGGCGTTGCCGCCCAAGCGCGCCCCCAGCTGGTGTGGCGGCCTCCTTTCATCCCGCGAGTTTACGGATTCGTTACCTCATACGGCGAGCATGAGCCGCAAGTGACGACCGCGTATGGGCGGCCGTCACTTGTCGTGCTCCATGCTCATGGTTCGCCTGGCTATTCATCATGAGTCCACATACGAAGCACTTTGACGGTCTTGATCGAATCCAACACTTCGTAAACGAGTCTGTTTTGGATGTTGATGCGCCGTGAATAGGCACCAGACAGATCGCCGACAAGCTTTTCGAAGAATGGCGGACTTTGGTAAGGATTATTGGCAAGAAGCGACAGAAGCCGCTCTGCCTGTGGCTTGAGACCGGAGGATGCAAGCTTCTTGGCATCCTTCTGGGCCTGCCGGGTATAAACGAGTTGCCAGCTCACCAATCCAGTTCCTTCACGCACTTGCTAACAGGCGTCTTGAGTCCCTTGACAATTGAATCCTTTATGCCCGGGATGGATTCAAGAAAAAGGGTCTCTTCAATGGCACGCCAATCGGCGGCAGAGACAAGGACGGCTGAATGACGCTTGCCGGTAATGTGGATCGGCGCATGCGAATCGGTTACATCATCGAGCAATGTGTAGAGTTGTTTGCGAGCTTCGGTTGCGGTAAGCGTTGTCATGGGCGCATCTCCATTCGTACGACATAGCGTACGCTATCTTGCCTTACTCATCAATCATTATTTGGGGCGAACATGGTATTAGCCGGTGAAAATAGCATCCCTCGATACCATGCCAAGGAATGCTATGCGTTGAGGGTCTCATTGACAATCAACAAGTTACGCAGATGTTTGACCGCATAGCAGCGCAGATCAGGAGGGATGCTATGCGTCAGGACGGTTTGAGGACGGCCGCGCCGACCGATCCCGCACCCCAATGGCCGGCAGGCTATTTCGAGCGTTTCCGCGACATCGCGCTCCAACCGCGCTCTGGCGTCCCCAAGCCGCATGATGCGCTCCCGCCTGCCAGGCGCTCAAAATTGCCGCCATCTGCCGCCATGGCGCCTCGATCAATGCCCAACCTTGAGGCATGGTATGCCGGCCACTGCGAAAGTGTCAACGGCGATTCGGGCACGGCAGAGTGCACACCCCATGGACTCTTCCTGAAACTCCATACAAGTCCCGTTCTTAACCGCCAAGACGCCAAGAACGCCGAGTTTCCCAGACCGCGTCTCCCCGCCAGTATCCCGAGTTACAAGACCGCTGAAGAATGGTCCTTGCGAAAGGCCGTAACGGAAGCATCGTACAGGGTAGGGCCGGCGCTCCGCCGCCGGCCGCAGACAAACCGGATGCTTGTGCGTAGGATACGGCGGCCGCAGAGCGGCACGCCCTACCCTGCAGGGTTCCTATGGGGCGGGATGATCTGTCGCGACTTGCACATGATTCAGCCTTGCCGGGCTGTGGTTTGCCATTGACACCGCTGCGCCGGCCGGACAAACTGCCGGGCCGACGGAAGGATGGCCGACCGATGGCGGGCGAATACGTTTTCTCTCTTTCCAACCTGACGAAACAGCATGATAAGCGCGTCGTGCTGGAGAGCGTCAACCTCTCCTTCTACTTCGGCGCGCACATCGGCGTGATCGGCGCCAATGGTTCCGGCAAGTCGACCCTGTTGCGTATCCTGGCCGGCGACGACCAGGACTACATGGGCACCTGCCAGATCGCCAAGGGTGTGCGCATCGGTTACCTGCCGCAGGAGCCGCGCCTCGACCTCTCGAAGACCGTCATGGCCTGCGTCGAGGAGGGTGTCGCCGCCTCGCGCGCCCTGCTGGCGCGCTATGACGCCATCTGCGACAAACTCGGCGAGGACCTGCCGCAAGAGGAGCAGGACAAGCTCAACGACGAGATGGGCCGCATCCAGGACACCATCGACGCGCACGATCTCTGGAATCTCGACCACCTCATCGAACTCGCCATGGAGGCCCTGCGCCTGCCGCCGCCGGAGGCCTCCGTGGCTACCCTCTCGGGTGGCGAGCGCCGCCGCGTCGCGCTCTGCCGCCTGCTGATCTCCAATCCCGACGTGCTGCTGCTCGACGAGCCGACCAACCACCTCGATGCCGAGTCCGTGGCCTGGATCGAGTCGTACCTGAAGGCCTTCAAGGGCACGTTGGTCGTGGTGACCCACGACCGCTACTTCCTCAGCAACGTCACCGAGTGGATGCTCGAACTCGACGGCAGCCACGCCTACCCCTACAAGGGCAACTACGAGAGCTGGCTCGACCAGAAGCAGCAGCTCCTGGCGCGCGAAGCCAAGCAGGTCGACGCGCGGCGCAAGCTGTTGGAGCAGGAACTCCAATGGGTGCGCACCAACCCATCGGGCCGCCGCGCCAAGAGCAAGGCCCGCCTCAGCCGCTATGAGGAGATGCTGGGGCAGCAGGTTGACACGCGCGAAGACGACCTGCGCATCCAGATTCCTCCCGGCCCGCGGCTGGGCGACCTGGTCGTGCGCGCCGACAAGCTGGCCATGGGCTTTGACGACCGCCTGCTCTTCGAGAACGTCAGCTTCAGCCTGCCGCGCGGCGGCGTGGTCGGCGTGATCGGCGGCAATGGTGCGGGCAAGACCACGCTCTTCAAGTTGCTGACCGGCCACTTGCAGCCTCTGGCCGGCTCACTGACGGTCGGCCCGACCGTCGTGCTCTCGCACGTCGACCAGCTTCGCGACGCCCTGCAGGGCGATCACACCGTCTACGAGGAGATCACCGGCGGCGCCGAGCATGTCGATCTCGCCGGCAGGCAAATGAACGGCCGCGCCTACTGCAGCCGCTTCAACTTCAAGGGCGCCGACCAGCAGAAGCGCGTCGGCGAGCTGTCGGGCGGCGAGCGCAACCGGGTGCATCTCGCCAAGCTGCTGCGCAGCGGCGGCAACCTGCTGCTGCTCGACGAACCTAGCAACGACCTGGATGTCGCGACCCTGCGGGCGCTGGAAGAGGCGATCACAGCCTTTGCGGGCTGCGCCATGGTGGTCAGCCACGACCGCTGGTTCCTCGACCGCGTCGCCACCCATATCCTGGCCTTCGAGGGCGAAGGGATCGTGAACTGGTTCGAAGGCAACTACCAGGACTATCACGAAGCCCGCCGCAAGCTGCTCGGCGATGCCGCCGACCGCCCCACCCGCGTCCGCTTCCGTCCCATTCACCATGGCTAGGCGTCCCGTGCAGCGTGTATGATCGTGGCCGAGGTCGGACCACGGAATGGCCGGAGTCATCCGCAGGATGGCAGCGAAGGACAAGTCATGATCGTGGCGGTGGGCATGAGCGGCGGCGTCGACTCGACGGTGACAGCCCTGCTTTTGCAGGAGCAGGGCCACGTCGTGATCGGCCTGACCATGCAGATCTGGGACGGCTCCGTCGCGCTGCCGGACGAGGGCCGCTCGGGCTGCTTCGGCCCCGGCGAGGCGCGCGACCTCGCCACGGTGCGCGCCGTGGCCGAGCGCCTAGGCATCCGCCATGTCACCGTGCCGCTGGCCGAGGCTTACACCCGCTGCGTCCTCGACCCCTTCCGGGACGCCTATCGCGCCGGCCGCACGCCCAATCCCTGCGTGGTCTGCAACACGCGCATGAAATTCGGCCTGCTGCTGGAAACCGCACGTGCCATGGGCATCGCCTTCGATGCCTTCGCCACCGGCCACTACGCACGCGTCGCGTTCGATCCGGCACGCGGGCTCTTCGTGCTGCGCCGCGGCATGGATGCCGCCAAGGACCAATCCTATTTCCTGTCCCGCTTGACCCAGGCGCAGTTGCGGCAGACCCTCTTCCCGCTTGGCGAGATGACCAAACCCGCGGTTGTCGCCCGCGCCCGCACCGCGGGGTTTGGCGACATTGCCGACCGCGAGGAGAGCCAGGACTTCATCGAAAGCGAATCGTACGATCCCCTCTTCCAGCCTGGCGACAGCCACCCCGGCCCGCTGGTCGACACCGCCGGTCGCGTGCTGGGCGAGCATCGCGGCATCATCCACTACACCGTGGGGCAGCGCCAGGGCCTGGGCGTCGCGACCGGCGATCGCCTCTATGTGAAAGAGATCCAGCCGCAGACGAACACCGTGGTGCTCGGGCGGCGCGCGGAGGTCTTCAGCGACGCCTGCCGCGCGGAGGATGTCAACTGGATCGCCGGCACGCCGCCGCCTGAGGGCGCCGCCTGCCGCGTGCGGCTGCGCTATCGCCATCCCGGCGTGGGCGCGCAGATCCGTCCGCTGGCCGATGGTTCGTGGCGCGTGGACTTCGCGGAGCCGCAGTTTGCCGTTGCGCCCGGGCAGGCGGCTGTCTTTGACCGCGACGACGAGGTGCTGGGCGGCGGCTGGATTGCGCCGGCGGAGGATCCCACATGCAAACACTGATTGAAAAAACAGAAGCCCTGCGCGGCATTCTGCGCGAGGCCGGACGCGTGGCGGTGGCCTATTCTGGCGGCGTGGACAGCTCGCTGCTGCTGCGCGTAGCGTGTGACACGCTGGGGCCGAAGAACGTGTTGGCTGTGATCGGCGCCTCGGAGTCGTTGCCGACGTCCAGCCTGGACCAGGCGGTGGCCGCAGCGGAAGCCTGGGGCGTCCGCGTGCAGGTGGTGCGCACATCGGAACTTGAGAATCCCGATTTCGCCCGCAATCCGCCAGACCGGTGTTACCACTGCAAACGCGAGCTGTGCGAGACGCTGGTGCGTGCCGCAGAGGCCCATTTCGGCGCGCGGCCGCTGCTGGTCGACGGCAACCAGGCCGACGATGCCGGCGACTGGCGTCCCGGTCGCCGCGCGGCCCGCGAAGCGGGCGTGCGTTCGCCGATGGCGGAAGCGGGGTTCACCAAGGCGGACGTCCGCGAACTCTCGCGCCAGCTTGGCATCCCGCACGCCGACCGTCCGGCTGAAGCCTGTCTGGCCTCGCGCATCCCCTATGGCACGACGATCACCGCCACGCTGCTGGCGCGCATCGCCGCCGCCGAACAGGTGCTGCGCGAGGCGGGCTTCAGCGGCTTCCGCGTGCGCCACCACGACACCGTGGCGCGCATCGAAGTGGCGGCGGCCGACATTCCGCGCCTGGCGGCCATGGGCCAGGAGATCGCCGCGCGCATCCGCGCGGCTGCCGGCTACACCTACGTCGCGCTCGACCTGGACGGCTACCGCACCGGCAGCCTGAACGCCGGACTGAAGCGTGAATCAGGTGACCAGTGATCCGTCATCGGTGATCGGTGTGAATCTCAACCGATTACTGATGATCGATCCCTGATCACCGATCACTGGTCACCGATGACTGGTCACTGGCACTCGGCCGGCCCCACCACAACCCGGGCGCCGACGCGCACGTCGTCAGGCGTCAGGGCGTCGAGTCCATCAATCAACGCGATGCCGTAGGTGCCCGGACGATTTGCTTGCCTGGCAGCCCACTCACCCGCCAGTCCGAAGACCACCAGCGTCGAGACCGCGGCCTGGAAGGCGTCTGCCGCCACAGCCGCGAAGGCCCCGGTCAGGGCCGAGGCGGTACAGCCCGTGCCGGTGACCCGGCTCATGAGGGCGTGCCCGTTGCTGATGCGCGCCTCGCGCCGGCCATCGGTGACGTAATCTTCGGCACCCGTCACGGCCACGGTCATGCCGAAGGCCCGCGCGATGCCCAATGCCGCCTGGCGGGCCTGGGCCACGGTGTGTTGTGCATCGACGCCGCGTGCGCCAGACGCCGCGTCGCCGCCCAGCGCCAGAATCTCGGATGCATTGCCGCGCAGGATGGCTGGCCGCACCTGCGTCATCAGGTTGCGCGCCGTTTCGGTGCGCAGGCGGGAGGCGCCTGCGCCCACGGGATCGAGCACCACCGGTACGTGCCGCGCCCGAGCGGCCAGGCCGGCCTTGAACATGGACTCAATCCAGGGTGCCGAGAGCGTGCCGATGTTGAGCACCAGCGCGCCGGAGAGGGCCACCAGCTCTTCGACCTCCTCAAGCGCATGCGCCATGATCGGCGACGCCCCCAGCGCCAGCAGCGCATTGGCGTTGGTGTTCATGACCACGTAGTTGGTGATACTGTGCACCAACGGTCGTTTGGCCCGCACAGCCGACAGATCCGCGGCAACGGTTTGATTCCAGTCCATCACAGCTCTCCATAAATGGATCAGACACTACGCCGAGGATGAACCCGGCGTCAAGTCAAGCAGTCCGCGATGTCCAAGCAGTCCGCGGCACCCGATGGCGGCCTTGTGCAATGCCGGCCGGCTGTGTATGGTGTTCATGATTTGCCGCCACAACCGGGAGTGTTCATGCGCACGACGCCATTGTTCGACGATCTTGTCCGCCAGTTCCAGGCGCAATACGGCCGCGAGCCAGACGTGGTGGCGTACGCGCCCGGCCGGGTGGAGGTGCTGGGCAACCACACCGACTACAACGAAGGCTTCGTGCTTTCGGCTGCCATCCCGTTCGGCACCTACTTTGCCTGCGCGAAGCGCGCGGACATGACCTGCCACCTGACGGCGGCCAATGTCGCACAGCACGCGACCTTCTCGGCAGGTGAACTCCAGCCTTCCAAGAACCACGGCTGGGCCAATTACGTCAAGGGCGTGCTGGCCGGCCTGACGGCCGAACAGCCTGCGCCGCATGGTTTCGATGGCCTGTTCCTGGGCGATGTGCCGCTCGGCAGCGGGCTGTCCAGTTCGGCGGCGCTGGAGATGTGTTCCGGCCTGGCGCTGGCGCGGCTGTTTGGACGCACGGTTGACTCCATCGCCATGGCCAGAATCGGGCAGGCGGCCGAGCACCGCTACGCGGGCGTCAAGTGCGGACTGCTGGACCAGATCTCCAGTCTCTTCGGCAAGCGCGGCACGCTGGTGCAGACCGACTTCCGCACGCTGGCTGTCACGAACGTGCCCTTCGGCGCCGACGCCAGCCTGCTGATGTGCAACACGCACGCCAAGCATGCCCTCGTAGATGGCGAATACAACCAGCGCCGCGCCGCATGCGAAGAGGCGGCCGCCTATTTCGCCCGCGTCCTGCCCCACCCCGTGAAGGCGTTGCGCGACGTGAGCTGGAGCGAATGGGAGCAGCATCGCGCGGGCCTGCCCGACGTTGTCGCGCGGCGCGCGGCGCACCCCATCGGCGAGAATGAGCGCGTGCTCGAAGGCGCCACGCTGCTGTCGCGGGGCGACCTGGCCGGGTTCGGCCGGCTGATGTTCGCGTCGCACGAGAGCTCGCGAACCTACTTCGAGAACTCCTGTCCGGAACTGGACCTGATCGTGGAGACGGCGCGGCAGACGCCGGGCGTGCTGGGCGCGCGCCTCTCCGGCGGCGGCTTCGGCGGCAGCGTGGTGGCCCTGGTTCTTCCGCGCGACGCGGAAGCGGTGGGCAAAACGCTGGCGGACGCCTACCGGCAGCGCTTCAGCAGCGTCTGCGACACCTGCCTCCTGCCGCCGAGCGACGGCGCGCGCGTGGTCCAGGGATGATGCGAAGGCGAGCCGGCGCATCCATGCATCTGTTGAACCGGCGCATGGCAGTTCCGACGGTCCTTGGAAACAACGAAGCAGGACGGAATTCAGACGGGCAACGTGCGGATCATGTCGACGGCGGTGTCAGCCAGAATCCGGCCGGCATCACTGGTGAACATGCTGCATGAAGCCTCATATCCGCCAGTGGCATCGGCCTCGGGCGTGACGATGTACCCCTGCAGTTCGCCGTTGGCCAGCGAAATGACGAACGTGCGCCCGAGAGCACGACGCTGGATATCAAGCGCATACTCGGCGAAGACTTCGCCGGGCAGTCCCACCCAGCAGGCATCTCCGATACGCAGCGCCTGCACTTCCGCCGGCAGCGCGCGTTGCTGCCAGGCGGTGAGGCTGCCGGCGGCCTGCGCCCGCGCCAGCGTGACGACCTCCTCCGCGCCGAAAACTTCGCATTCGGCCGTGCGCACAGGTCCATGCCCTGCGCCCTGCGCCTTCAGCCACTGGAAACGCGCCAGCGCCATGGCGCGTTTCGACTCGGCCTCGGCAAGGGTCGGGAACCGGCGCGGCGGCAAATCGACGCACCGTTGTGCCGCAGCTAGAACAGGCTCGTCTGAGAATGCCGTCGATGGCAGGCGTGATACCACCTGCCACACGTTTTTTCCCAGTCGACGGCCCAGACGTTCGGCCTCCGCGAAGGTCTGGGCTGTCACGTGATGGCGCGGACTTTGGTTGCCGGCCGAGCCGGTGTGATAGAGCACGGTCACGCCCGGCAGCCGTTCGGCAAGATGCTTCCGGGTAAAGGCTGGAAAATCGCCCGAGATCAGCCGCGAATCCTCATGCAGGACGGTCGGGTGCATCCCGTAAACCAGTGACAAGGCCAGCGGTGCGTCGGTGTCACGGCAGACAACATAGAGCAGCCCGACTTCTGGATCCGTGACGCCGTCGGGCCGCAGGCGGTTACCGCCAACACCATCGGCGCGCGCCGAGGCGACGGCCAATCGCGCCGGCACGGTGGTCTCCCACGCCTCAGCGGCGGCACGCACGATGCGCCCCTCCACCTGTGCCAGATAGTGGAGGTCGGGCGGCGGCACAACGGGGTCATCCGCCATGGTCAGGTGTTGTGTCGTCACGGGTCCGGAGTGCGTGTGCGTGGCGCTGATCAGAATGTTGGCATCCGGCACGCCGGTGGCTGTCCGAATGGCCTCGCGGCAACGGCCAACCGTCTGCCGGTCCAAGAACAACAGGTCCACAGCGATCAGGATCACGGCGGCATGCTCATTTCGAAGGCAAAGCGCAGCGGCCAGCAGCGGATCGTGCACCCCGGTCGAGATCCGCGGCACATGCGGGTAGCCCACCAGGAACATGGGCGCTCCGGGCGTGATGTCCACACAGCCGGTTCCGGCCAGCAAACTCATGGTGCGATCTCCACCACGGCCTGACGCCGCTGCGAGTCGAGCGCCGCCGTGAAGAGCCGATGGCTCAGCGCGGCCTCGTCCGGCGTCACGCAGCCGGCGAACGGTTGACGCGGATGCCTCTCGGTCAATTCATACACGAAGGCCGCCCACATCTGAAGGATGGAATCCGGGAAGCCAAACTGGAAGATGCTGCCCGTGATCGTCGGAAAAGCCGTCTCGTGGCCGGTCTGTATCTGGCCCCATATCTGCGCGCCGCCGCCATAATCCATCTCCTCCAGCAGGTCGGGAGAAACGCTGGACCAGCGGACCGATGCCTGCGTGCCGAGGATGCGGATGGTCCAGTTGTTCTTCTGGCCGGGTGCGATGCGCTGCATCTTCACCGTCCACGGGAAGGGCTCGCCATCCGCGGGATCGATGGTCTCGCACAGCAGCGTGGCGTTGTCCCAGGTGCGGCAGGGCGCGCGGCCGCCCTTGCCGTCCGGACGCTCCTTCACGATGTCGCTCAGGATGGCGCGCACGTTGCGCGGCTGCCAGCCGGCGCGAAACGGCACGTGGCAGGCGTGCATGCCGAGATCGCCCATGGCGCCATACTCGCCGTTGAATTCGATCATGCGCTTCCAGTTAATCGGCTTCTCGGGATCGAGGTCGCTGGCATGCAGAAAGCCGGTTTCGGCCTCGATGATCCGGCCGAAGGCGCGGCGCTGCAGCAGGGCGCCGATGCGCTGCACGGCCGGGAAGAAGGGCGACTCGGACGAACAGCGCACGAAGACCTCGGGGTGGCGCCGCAGGGCGTCGAAAATCGCCTCGCATGCCGGCCGGTCGATGCCGAAGGGTTTTTCGGCCATCAGGTGCTTGCCGGCCTCGATGGCGGCGACGTAGATCTGCCGGTGCAGATGATGCGGCACAGCGACGTAGACCGCCTCCACGGCGGGGTTGGCGAGCAGCGCGCGATAGTCGTCGGTCGCCTGCGCGACGGAGGGGAAATGCCCTGTGAACCAATCGCGCAAGGCCGGTTGCGTGTCGCAGACCGCGACGATCTCCGGCCGCGCCGGCGGATCGATCAGGTGGCACCAGCGTGCGCTGGCGCTGGCGAATTCGCGCCCCATCAGGCCGCAGCCGATCACGCCAAAACGGACGGTCTTCATGTCAGTTCCTTTTCCGTTTCGGCAATCGCCTCTTCGATGATCTCCAGGCCCTTGAGCAGCGCCTCGTCCTCCATCACGATCGGCGGGCTCATGCGCAGAATGTGCCCCGCGGGCACCCAGGCCAGCCCCTTGGCAAAGGCCTTTTGATAGACCAGCTTGCCCGCCTGGTCGAACGGCTCCTTGGTCTGCCGGTTCTTGACCAGTTCGATGCCCATCAGGCATCCCTTGGCGCGCACGTCGCCGACGATCGGATGACGGGCCATCATGGGCCGCATGTAGGCCAGGGCCAGTTTTTCCAGGTGCTGTGCGTGGGCAAGCAGATTCTCCTCCTCGATCACCGCGAAGCACGCCAGTGCAGCCGCGCAGGCCATGGGATTGCCGCCGTAGCTGGAGGAGGCCGAGATCTTCTCGATCGCGGCCGAGTAGGGCGCGCGCACGGCGACGGCCGTCACCGGAAAGCCGTTGCCGAAACCCTTGCCGAGGGTCACGACATCCGGCACCACGCCCCAATGCTCCATGCACAGCCATTTTCCAGTGCGGCCCATGCCGGTCAGCACCTCGTCGGCCATCAACAGGATCTTGCGCGCGTCACAGAACTTCCGCAGTTTCGGGAAGAAATCGTCCGGCGGGATCACGGAGCCGCCCCAGCCCTGGATGGGCTCCAGCACGAAGGCCGCCACGTCGTGCACGCTGGCGCGTTCGATGTACTCGGCGTAGAAGTCCAGATACTTGTCGGTGTCGATGGTCCCGTCGGCCTTGGTCCACAGCGGACGGTAGGGATTGGGCCGCGGCAGCAGGTGGCTGCCCGGAGCGCGTGTAGGACCGTAGGCGGGGTCGCGGAACTCGGCCAGCGAGACGGCGCCGTAGGTCTTGCCGTGGAAATCGTTGAAGCCGGAGATCAACTCGGCGCGCCCGGTAGCGGCGCGGCAGACCCGCAGGCCGGCCTCGACGGCCGCCGTGCCGCAGTCGTAGAGTTGGAACGCCTTCAGGTCGCCGGGCAGCGTCGCCGCCATCTTCTCCATCAACTGCGTCTTGATCGGCGTCGTGAAGTCGTGGGCGTTCATCAGCATGCCCGCGTGCTTGCGCACGGCTTCCGTGATTTTCGGATGGCAGTGGCCGAGGGTGGTGACATAGATGCCCGAGGAAAAATCGAGATAGTCGTTGCCGTCCACGTCGCGCAGGATGCAGCCGTGCCCGGATTCGAACGCCACCGGAAAAAGCTTCACCTGGCTGCTTAACCCCTTGAAGTGTTTTGTGCAGCGTTCGTGCCATGCGCGCGACTGCGGCCCCGGCGGCGGCACTTGGATGTGCGGACAGCGGTCAAGATCGACGTGCGCCCAGGAGGCGTTTTTCGTCGGTTTCATGGTTCACTCCTTGTGTTTGGCAGTTGTTTTTCGCACGGAGGATGCGGCCAGCAGGTTCACGCCCGCGCGCCGCAGGCTTGCACCAAGCGCCGCCGGCGCCAAGTCCGTGATCAGCCCGTTCCATCGCGTCACATGCCCGAAACGGGCCAGCGCCGTCTGCCCGAGTTTGGTGTGGTCGGCCACGACGTACACCTGCCGTGCCGCGGCGGTCATGCGTCCCAGCATGCGCGCCACGGCCAGCGAACGGTTGTAGACGGCGCCATCCGGCCCCACCGCGTCCGCCCCAACGAATGCGATGTCCGCGCGGAGGGTCTCCAAGTTGGTCTCGGTCATCGGGCCGATCAGGTCCGGCGACTCGCGCCGCAGCATGCCGCCCAGCAGTACGAGTTCGATCGTCGCGCAGTATTGGAGTTCCGAGGCGATCGGCAGAGAAGTCGTGATCACCGTCAGCCGGCGTTTGTCCCGCAGGGCTCGCGCCAGGGCCAGCGTGGTGGTGCCGGAATCCAGCAGCACCGACTGCCCGTCCTGAACGAGGCCCGCGGCTACTGCGGCGATGGCGACCTTGGCCGCGGCCTGGTCCTCCGTGCGGCGCAGAAATTGGAAGTCGAAGACCACGCGACCCGCCAGCGCGGCGCCGCCGTGCGTGCGCACGGCCCGGCCCGCGCTGGCCAGCGCGTCGAGGTCCCGCCGGATGGTCATCGTGCTGACGCCGAACTCGGCCGCCAGCGCCAGAACGTCGACTTCGCCGGCGCCGTTCAGATATGCGAGAATGCGGGTTTGGCGGGTGGATGCATGCATGATGGGTGTTTGTGTTTGAATTTGTTTAAAAATAACATTTGGTTGCCGCAGCGTCAAGGCTGCAGCCCGTAAGCCGCGACATAGCGCGCATGGCGGCCGGCATCGGGTTCAAACGTGCGGCGCGCGCGGGCCCAGGCCTCGGCCAACGCCGGCAGGCGTCCCCACCCCAAACCATGCGCGGCCAGCAGCGCCGCGCCGAGGCTGGTGGGTTCCAGGCAGGCCGACGCCACGGTCGGACAGCCCAGAACGTCCGCCTTGATCTGCAGCCAAAGGTCGCTGCGGGCGCCGCCGCCGGCGCAATGGATCGTCGCCGGCGGCTGCCCCGCAGCCAGCGCCGCAACCTGCCGGTGCAGGGCGACCGCCACCGCCTCCAGCAGGCAACGCACGTGATGCGCCGTATCGCTCGCGCCCGATCCACCAGTAAACGTCAGCACATCGCCGGCGCCGGAGACATCCCGCAACCGCAAGCCATCCGCGCCGGGAGCGACGGCGGCGGCCAGCGCATCAAGCGCGGCGAACGTGCGACGCGGCGCAGCCGTGGCACGGTAGCGTTCGAGCAAACCGGCGGCACAGACTCCAAAAATCATCCTGTAGCGGCGATCCCGACGCCAGGCCGGCCCCTGGAAAACGCCTGGCGGGCAGGCCGTCTTGGCAGTCGCGCACCGGATGACGGCCAACACCGTACCGGTGGTTTCGGAACAGCCGCCGGCGCGCACATTGCCGACGCCAATCGCGCCAGCGTGCTGATCCAGGGTGCCGGCGATGACACGACAAGCGGGCGGCAAGCCCAGTGCCTCGGCGCACGCCGGCCGAAGCAAGCCGAGATCCGTGCCGGCGCGCACCAGGGGCGGCAGCCACTCCGGCGGCAGGTCCAATGATTGAATGGCTTCCGGTATCCAGCGCCAACGCCCGGTGTCGCACAGGCCGGTGAGACTCTGCGCACCGCCCTCCGTCGTCCACGCGCCGCTGAGCCACCAGGCCAGATAATCGCCGATCAACGCCACGCGCGTCGTGCGTCGCCACAGGTCCGGGGTCTGACGTTTAAGCCAGAGCAGTTTGGCGAGCATCGATTCGGCCGTCATGCCAGGCACGCCCGTGAGATCCCGCAGCGCGGCAATCCGTTCCGCCAGCGCAACCTGGGCACGGCTGCCATCCGCCGCGCGAAGATCGGGCCAGAGGATCAGCGGCGTCAGCGCGCGGTCGCGGCCGTCCAGCAGCGCAAAGCTGTTGGTCTGTGTCGCGAAGCAGACGGCGGCGGCGCGGCGCAGGGCGGACGGCGCGGCGCGGCCCAAACGCCGGACGCCCTGCTGCACGGCGGCAATCAGGTCGTCCACCGGCAGTTCCCAGCGCCCCGGGCGCGGATGACGCACAGGCGGCGTCACCCGCACATGGGCCAGCATGCGCCCCCCGGCATCGAACAAGCCGCACTTGAAGGACGTGGTTCCCAGATCAATCGTCAGCAGCGTCTGCATGGCGGAAAGTCCCGTGTGAAGCGAATTGACTTGCTGTCCGTCTTGTATTGTTTACTATGAACAAAGTCAACCACATATGAACCCTTTGTGCCGAGGTGGGCGATGCACCCGAAAAACGCGTTCTTGATTGATCGGGCCCGGCTGGTGACTTGCGGCGGAACCACGGGAAATGGCTGCGTGCTCATCCGCGGCGGTCGCATCGCCGGCATCAACCCCACGACCATTCCGCCGGGCACGCTGGTGGTGGACGCCGGCGGCAAGCGGCTGACCCCCGGCCTGATCGACCTGCACACGCATGGAATCGGGCGCTGGGTTTACGAGCGCGGTCCGGACGAGTTGCTGGCGGCCGGCCCGCGGCTGGCGCGTTACGGCACGACCACAATCGTCCCCACCATCGTGCCCGACTGCTCGCCGGCCGGGCTCAAACGGCTGCGCGACCTCGCCGCCTGCCTGCCCCGCATAGCGGGTGTCTGCGCGCCGGGCCTGCACCTCGAGGGTCCCTTTATGGCGCTCGCCGGCGCAGCCTGTCCCACGATGCCGGGTCATATCAAGCTGCTGGACGCCCTGCTCGATGCTGGCCAGGGACGAGTCCTGGCCATGTCCGTCAGCCCGGAAACCCCGCGCATCTTGCCGGTCATCCGCCGCCTGCGCGAACGGGGCGTGGCAGTGTTCGTAACCCATACGCGGGCCACGCTGCGGCAGGCGCAGGCCGCGCTGGGATCCGGCGCGCGCCACGCCACCCATCTGTTCGACGTCTTTCCGCCGCCGCCGGAGGAGGAGCCGGGCGTGCGGCCGCCGGGCACGGCCGAACTGTTTCTGGTTGATCCGCGCGCCACCGTGGACCTGATCGCAGACGGATGCCACGTCCACCCGCTGCTTGTGCAACTGGCTGTGCGCGCCCGGGGCGCAAGCGGCGTGAGCCTGGTCACGGACAGCAACATCGGCACCGGACTGCCACCGGGCATTTACTCCACGCCGTGGGGCTACCCCGTGCGCGTGGCGCCGGGACGCGGAGCGCGCATTGCCGACCCGCATCACGCCTCCTATGGCGCCCTGGCCGGCAGCGCGCTGACGATGAACGTCGGGATGGCGAATCTGCTGCGCTGGTTGGACGCCCTGCCGCCGGCTCAAGTCTGGGCCATGGGGACAGCCAATCCTGCGCGTGTCCTGGGATTGCGGCGCAAAGGCCGCCTGGCCGTCGGCGCCGACGCCGACCTCGTTCTTTGGAACAACGATTTGACGCCGTCCGCCGTTTGGGTCGGCGGAACACCCGTCCCGATCGACACCTGTCGACCTTCTGGCCCGGCAAGCCAATCACAAGCTCATTGACATCAAAAGCGCTGGCGTCAGCACCGCTTCAGACAAGTCTTGAGCGCGTCAAAGTGGACCGCATCGGTCTCGCGGTGGAACAGGACGACCGGCAGGCAGTCGAGGCGGCGACGGGACTCGGCCACCGACTGCTCGATGGCCAATCCGGCCAGACCTGGGTCGGCGAACTCGGCCGGGGTCAACGGCCGCACCTTGGTGACCACAACAACACGGTCGGTCACGCCCAACTCATGTGGCGCGCGGCCCAGGACTTCCTCGCTTGTGCCATAGGCCGCCGCCGTGTCAAAGGCGTTCACGCCACCCTCGATCGCGGCGGCTATGATCGCCAGCACCTCGCCATAGCCGTTTCAATATCCGATCTCCCACCGTGGCTTGATGTCGGCCGCCGCCGTTTCGCTGACCCACACGTCGGTGCGCAGGGTCTGCAGAATCGATTCCGGCACGCGCGGGGTGACCGGGCCGTGCAGCACCAGCCGGGTCGTAAACCGTTGCCAGGAGTTGAACGAACCGCCCACGGTGATGGAGTGCATGTCGATGCGGTGCTTGGCGCCAATGACCTCCGCCGGGCCGATGGTGGCGGCCTTGGGGGGCACGGCGCATAGGTCGCCGCTGGCGCCAAAACAGCCATGCATCGAATTCTGGGCGATGGTGAACGGGCTGAGCGTGCAGACGCGCGGACCCATCTTCTTCCACTCCGCCAGGCTATTGGCCGCGAACTCCGGCGCATCCGGTTCGATGAACGCCAGGTGCCCCGTCCAGCCCGGGCCGCTGTAGCAGATGTCCGCCCCGCCGAGATCCGCGATCCGCTTGCCGTAGTCCCTGAGGGTCCTGTTGCCAAGCAGATGAACCTGCTTCTCGGGCGGACGCAGCTTGGGATCGATCTTGGCGATGAAGAACGCCTTGAACGCATGGCCAAAGCCGTATTTCCATGTCTCAGGCGCGATCTTGCCGTCCTGGTCGGCATATTCATCCATGTTGAAAGTATGCACGTGCCGGCAACTGACGTGGTGCCTGTTGATCAGCGCAGCGACCTTCACGTAATTGGGCCACGGGTTCGGCATGATCATCACCAGCGGCTGCCCGGCTTCGACCGACTGCCTGATACGCTGGAAAATGTCATTGATCCACATCCCCTCGATGTCCGCATCCGGCACGACCTGGATGCGGAATTCGGGGTTCTTGTGACGCGCAATGTCTCGGCGCTTGATGCGCCGGACGCGTTCAATGACCTTTTTGTCCCGGAACGGGATGAACGTGGCGGGTTGGAACTTGAACGTGCTCATGTTGCTATTCCTCACTGCGATAAATCGCGCCAAGGGAATGGATCCCATCAAGCAGAAGTTCTCTGTTGGGCGGCCTGCACTGTGCCCAGGTGGTCATCAAAAGTCCTTTGCCCTTCGCCTTTGACAGGGCATCTCTAAAACCCTTTGCCTGAACGGGATCCTTTCCGGGTGCTCCCCATAGTTCAAACCCCTTTGTGGCGATATCGTTAATCTGCGCTTCAGGAACACTTCCGTAGTTCCAGAGGATCTGAATCACATCCCTGGAAATCCGGTCAAGGGCGCTGGTGACTTTTTCAGCATGAACAAGAGCTGGAGCGTAGTTGATGGCGCATGCGGCGTCGTTCCACATGATGGTTCTGAGGCCCCTTTTGCTTAATCCTGCTCTCAGAATCCCGATCGCGTCAACATACTGGGTGTAGGACCGATCGTGATCTTCGTCCATTCCGATGTGGAAGAATCGCTTCGGGAGGCAGGTCTCGTTGACTTCATCGATGATCTCAAATGCCTTTTGCCAGTAAGCCGGCGTTTCAAAATCCTCCTGCCATCTGGCGCCAGACTTCCTGATCCAGTTGTCATGTTTGTTCCGTTCGCTCTTGGAGAAATTCAGCTTGGGGACAATCTCGAGCCCGGCTTTAACGGCGTGGTCGACCAGACGTTTGAGGCCGCGCATGGGAATTGAGTAGGGCCGGGCGAGCTCCGGGTGTGATTGATATTGCACGCCGTCGGAGCATCCGATGAAGAGCAGGTTGAACCCCTCTGCGGCGAGCGCGTCGACAATCTCCACGCCGAGATTCAAGTCGAAGGGTTCCTCGGTTGCCTTTCGGGCACACCAGACCGGATCATAGTGTGAGAGATGAAGCAGATAGCCCTTTTCCATAAGTAACAGCTCCTTTTTATGATACCGTTCCGCTGGGCTGTTTCCGGCTCTCGTTCGCTCGCAGGCGCCAGTAAGCCGCCAGCGGGTACAGCATGCCATAGCCAAAGGCCTTGTCGTAATCGACGGAAAGAGCGCAGGCCAGGCTCTCCCTTTCTTCATCGTTCAGCAGGGCATCCGGAGCCATCAACTTGATGAACAGGGCCTCGCCCACGACGCGCAGGATTTTAAACTCCCTTCTCAATTCCTCGGGCCACTCGGGAATCGCGTATCCGGCGGCGAGAAAATCTTTGATGGCCGGCTTGCCGCGCCAATTCAAATCAAAGGAGCTGACATCCGCCGTCTGATACCCATGGATCTGGCGGGTATAGCGCCCCAGGTTTGACCCGAGTTTTGTCATCTGCCGGTTCCATTCCGCCTTGAGTTCCGCCTTTTCAGCAACATCATAAAGAACCTCCAAGGATACCTGGTGCTGAAATAAAGGATAGCAATGTTGGAAGTTCCCGATCTCGGCCTCCAGCCCACGGGCCAGTTGCACGGCTTGCCGCGCATAGGAGCGGTAGAGACCCAGCCAATGACGGTCTCCGGTCAGTTTCCAGCCCACCGCATACACCATGGGCAGCCGCCCCGTCGTGCACAGCTCCCCCTTGTTCTGTTTCCACGCTTCCCACATCTTGTCATAATAACCGCGTGTTCCATTCTCCCGGCAGACATGGAAATCGTTTTCCGCAACGACATAACGTTCCATGCGTCTGCACACCGCACCGACCATCTCCCGCATCACGGTGCGCGCCTCATCCGTGCAGAGAGGAGACCGGTCGTACCGCCACAGGGCATGGACAAAGTGCGTCACCTGATCAACGGAGGTCTCGGTGTAATAAGACTCTCCGTCGAACGGACTGATGCTCCGCAGGACCAGCCCCGGAGCTTTGCTTTTGGTGCCGCACAGGCGGAGGCCCACAAAAATGCGAGCCGCGTCGTCGCGCGCCGCCGGATCCTGCGTCGCATCGAAACGATCGCACGCCGCCGATAAAACCGTGTCGGCCAAAATGGTGCTGTCTTCCATGCCGGTTCCCCAGCCGCATGCATTGGGAATCTGCTGGACGACTTCCGCTGGAGTAGGCAGATGGTCAAAACGATGCGCGGGGTCGTAACTGGATACGAAATCGTAGAACAGCGATGTCTTCGGGTGGTAGAGTCGTTCCCAAGCTGTGCGCCATGCAGCCAGGGCATTCTTCTCAAGGTTCCTCATTGCTTTTTTCCTTTAATGACAATGCGGCAGCGCGCCTGGTCGCACTGGGACAGGTCAATCTCGTAGGAGTAGCCCAACGGCTCGAAAACCTCGCGGTAGAGCAGATCGCAGTGCCAACAATAGTCAGGGTACGGCTCGATGTGCCGCCACGCCAGCAGGCGTCCCTTGGAGGGGCACTTGTGCATGGCGATCGAGAACGCGCCGGCCTCTTCGTCCAGTTCCATGGTGAAATCGGCGGCTTCCTCGCTGAGCGTGCGGCTCCAGTACAGCCAGCAGCCCCGGATGCCGTTGGCCGCCACCAGGTCGCGCAAGTTGTTCAGGAAGTTCGCCGAAAGGTACCGACAGAAGGCTTCCACGGCGGCTTTGCCCCCCAGGCGCTCCAGCGTCTTGAAGAGCTGGCTGTAGGCGGGAACAAACTCGGTGCAAGGGATCATGACGTCCTCCCGGGCACGGTGGCCTGCAAGCCCTGCGTCCGGCGGCTGAACCGCTGCACGCTGCGTCCAGTCTGCGGGTCATACTGCGCCAGGTCCGCGACGAAAGGCGTGCCTTCGCACAGAGCCTCGTTGACCGTGCGCGTGGTCTCGTGGAACAGGCGCGCCACCGGGTAGCCGCTGGCCCGCATGTGCCGCACGGCCGGACAGGCGGCCACGCAGATCACCAGTTCGTCGGCCGACAACGTGAACCGCGCCTCGCCGCCTTCCAGCCGATAGAGGCGTTCAAAATGATCTTTCAGCACGGCGAGTCCCTGCTCCCGCACTGCCTGCCGCAACGGCGCATAGAACGTGAGCGCAAACTCGCGCAGGTATTCACGGACGGCGCGCGCGCCATAGTGCGCGTGCAGGTACTCGATGCCGCAACTCAGGGCGCCATGAAAGTCCTGGTGAAAGTAAACGCGTTCGGCGGCCTGCCGGTGCATGATCTCTTTCATGGAAACAGCGCCTCGTGCTCGCGAACCAAGACCTTGGCGATGGCGCGCCGGCAGCCGGGGGTCAGGGGATAATTCAGGAAGTTGCGGGGCGTCCGGAACAGGCCCATCGCGACCAGCAGGTGCTTTAGGCCGGACATCCAGCAGGTGATCTTCCTGCCGCCATACACGTCCCACATGAGCCGGTTCATGCGCCGCTGCAGGCGAACGGCCTCGCGGCATCGGCCGCCGCGCACCGCCTCAATGATCAGGCCCGCCAGCCGGCCGTTGAAAACGCCGC
>Ga0316226_1000887_pt1 | contig 36316 bp, 22 predicted proteins | sample TBH18017metaG_FD_206009 | JGI IMG/M metagenome (GOLD analysis project Ga0316226, IMG submission 206009) | Freshwater microbial communities from Trout Bog Lake, Wisconsin, USA - TBH18017 | ecosystem: Environmental > Aquatic > Freshwater > Lake > Hypolimnion/Profundal zone | place: USA: Wisconsin...
TGCACAAAGCAGGCCAGCCCCCTGGAAAATTATCAAACCAATCCTGGAGGATCAGCTATATATTTGAATATTAACGGTTTACAATGATCTTCCTTACGACTTTGCTTTCGCCGTTGCGGATGACCATGGTATATATACCCGCGGAGACCGGGCGAAGGTCGATCATAAGATCGGCAGACCCGTTCACCATAACGTTATGTTTGGTATAAATATTCACACCTATGCTGTTGGAAATGCTGATATCGAAAGATGCAGCCCTGGGTGAATTCATTTGCAGTTTGAATTGTCCGTCATTCGGAACAGGATAAACCACGAAACTTCCTCCGACAGGTTCATTAACACCGCTCACAACGATATAGATGTTGTTTGAAGTATCGGATTCGCAGCCGTTAATGATAATTTCATCCCAGTACCAGCCTGTATAATGTGCTACAAAGGTTTTACCATTGGCGTTAACGATGGGCGCACCATTATAGAACCACTGGTTGCCATCCTGAATACTGCTGTATAAGGTATCCCCGTGGTTGGTAATGGAAGGCGTCGAAGGTTTAGGTATTACAACAACATGGTATGCAAGAGAAGTAGCGCCGATTCCGCAGGTACTTGTTCCGTGAACCATGATATCGCCGGATATAGCCCCTGTGGCAAAATCCACCAGTATAGTTGGAGTATTATCTCCTCCGACAATGGCTGCACCGGCGGGTAATGCCCATGCATAACCTGTTGCATTGGCAATAGGTTCAACCCAGTAGGTGATCATGGAAGATCCGGAACAAACCGAGTCAGGACCACTTACAGATCCCGCTGCTGCAGGCAATGGGGTTACAGTAACAGTGTAAGCACCTGAAACCGGTCCGTTACCACAGGTACTGTTGCCATATACTGTAAAGTCACCTGTTACAGCAGTTGCTGAAAAGTTCACGGTGATGGAATTGGTCCCGGCGCCTGAAGCAATGGTAACGCCGGCGGGCATTGTCCATACATAAGATGCTGCATTGGTGATCGGGGGTACAGAATAGCTAACACCCTGGCTGCCTGTACAAACCGCTGAAGGTCCTGAAATGGCGCCAGGTGCTCCCGGAATACCATTAACACTTACATTGAAGACTGTTGCTGCGGGAGCTGTGCATCCTGATGCATTATTATAGTTCACTGTTACAGTCTGTGCACCCGGCGTGTTCCATTGGATTTCACAAAGTGAAGTACCCTGGCCTCCGGTGATTGTGCCGCCAGAGGTAACAGTCCAGATATAACCTGTCTTTCCTGTTTCGGTGGTATAATCATAGTAACCAGAGTTTACGCAAAGGTTACTATTACCACTGATCGTTGGAACAGGGGCCGCGTTAACCGTTACAGGCAAAGTACCCTGCACAGCGGCAGTACATCCTGTTGCAGGATTGGTATAGATAACACCAACCGTCTTTGCTCCTGCTGTAGGCCATTTAATGCTGACAATGCTGGGATTTGCAGTCGGTGTGATCGTTCCATCGCCGGCAGTCCATACATAGCCTGACTGACCGCTCTGGCTTGAATAGTTATAGCTTGCGCTCTGGCAGACCGGTGAAGGTCCTGTAACTGTTGGAACAGGCAGAGGGTTCACTGTTATAGCAATGGATGATGAAGGGCTGTTTGCACCGCAGTCGCTTGATGCATAAACTGAAGCCGTACCTGAAGCTGCGGTTCCCGAAACACTTACCGTTACAACATTAGAGTACGGGTAAGAAGTGATGGTGAAACCTGCAGGGAAAGTCCAGTTATAAACGAAACCGTAAGGAACCTGTGTTATTGAATAAGTGTACCCTGTTGTATTCTGGCAGACGGCGGCAGGACCTGTGACTGCACCGGGAGCAGGAGGCACAACGCAGGTTGTAAAGAAGGTCTTGTCAAGGCCATAGGTGGTTCCTGCAACGTTAACACCTTTTGCCCTGTAATGATAGGTTGTATTGATTACCAGGCCTGAAAGGACGGCACTGAAATTTGCAGGAGTATTCCCTGTAACTGATGAAGGGGATGCAGCGACATTGCCGCCGGAATAGGCTGTTGTGGTTCCGTATTCGAATGATACCGTTGTACTGGCGTTAAAGGCAGTAGCTGTTCCGTTCATAGTTGCGAATGTGGCACCGATAATTGTAGCATCCTGGGTTGTAACTGCCGGAGGAATTGCTAATGTTGTGAATGACAATATCGAACCGTAGGTTGTACCAATTGAATTGGTCCCTTTAATCCTGAAATAATATGGAGTGTTGGGCTGAAGCGTGGTGATGTTTGTATTTACAGCAATATTCTGTCCTGTTACAGCTGAGCCTAAAGTCACAGTATGATCAAAGGGGGGAGCACTCATTGTACCATATTCGAATACAACAGTTGTAGAAGCTCCGTTTGCACTTACATTTCCGTTCAGGGTGGCTGTTGTTCCGGTTACTGAAGTTGCAGCAATGGTTGTAACGCCGCAAACATCAACAAGGTTTACTGCATAGTCTTCGGTTTCACCCCATCCGTAAGTACCGCAGGGAGTGATGCTGCTTGGTGTGCTGGTTTCAACACATATAACCCTCATCATGGTGTTTCCGATAACGGCTGAAGCTGGTATTGTAAAGGTTCCCGATTCTGTATGAGGTCCGCTTGTCCCGGCAGCAGAAAGATAAACCTGTTCACCGGCATCTGTGAAAACTCCATTCTGGTTATAGTCGATATAAATTGCCGTGCAATTAGTGTAATTACCACCGCATGTGCCAACCTGCACACTGAAAGACTGGGATGTTGTGCGCGTAAGATCCGGAATGGTAACAAATCCGTAATAATTGCTGTACTCATTCATGACGGATCCCGGGCCCGGGCCTACTGAAGTACAGGTGGAAGTATTGTTCAAAGCTCCGACTGTAACATTGAAAATATCTTCATCACCGGTATAGGTTGCATTGGAAGAGCAATAACAGTTGTATAAAGGATTCATTGTAACATAAACCTGTGTTGAAGTACCTGTGTTTCCTGAACATGTCACCTTACAACGGTAATATGTAGCCACGGTCTGGGAAGCTGTATAAGACGAAACCGATGCACCCACATTGGTCCATGCACTTCCGTCGGGCGAAGTCTGCCACTGATAGGTAACGCCGGTGCCCGGTGTGTTGTTCTGGAGGGTTAAGGTAAAGGTAGCGCCTGTGCAGACAGGGTTATTGGAAGCCACTGTATTACCCGGAACAGGTGTTCCTGCGCAGGGAACCGGGGCTGTGTAGTTAAACCTGATATTAGGCCTGTAGGTGGTGCTTGTAAGCGAGGTAGTCGGGCAATTGTCAGAACCATCCGTACGCACATAGGTTATCATACCGCTGGTTGCGGCTGTATAGTATAGTCCTCCATAGGGAGAGGAGAAGGGGTTTGAACCGGTACAGGTGTTAATAACGAGGTTGGATGAACCGTCCCACATGAATGGTGTTGTCAAGGTGATCATGTCGAAAACTCCCGAAGCCCCAACAACCGGTGTATATGTAAACGCAGGTACCACCGTTGTAAGTGTGGAAATATACGGCTGGCAGCTGGTCTGGGCTGTAAGTCCCATTTTAATAGTATAATTGGCCAGGGAAACAGCCGATTCCGAAATGTTGAATCCCATGGCTGTTATGGTCGCTCCAGCAGGCATACCCTGAGCCGCTAATTCAGCAGCGGTATACATGATCTGGTAATGCTCGTAATTGTAATACCTTTCAACCGGGTCTGTTGTACTGCCATTTGTATTCGTGGTAGCCGTCCCGATAATTACGTATTGTGCCCATGAACTTCCGGTAAGGAAGAGCATTGCAAACAAAAAAAGTAATAATTTTCTCATAAAATTGTTGTTTTGGTTAGTTTATCAAAATATTTTACGAAAGAGAGTAATTTCAATTTACAAATATATGATTTTACGCTTATCAAAATAAAAATAATTGCCGGGGCGGGAAATAGAGCCTGGCCAGAGACACAACATGCTGTAATTATATTGCAAGCGAGGCTGTTCTGAAAGAATCAGAACAGCCTCGCAAGTGAAATAATGAATTAACGTTAATAACCGGGGTGTTTACCGGGTTGTCAGTTGACAATAATTTTCCTTACAACCTTGTTCTCCCCGCTGCTGATGATCATTGTATAAACTCCCGAAGAAACAGGGCGAAGGTCTATCAGAAGTTCTGAAGAACCGTTCATCTTTATGTTCTTACGGGTATATACCGTTACCCCGATATTATTGCAAATACTGATATCGCAGGATCCGGTTTTGTCGGTGGTCATGAGCAGTTTGAAGTGACCGTCGTTAGGAACAGGATACACCGTGAAACTTCCGGCTATGGGGTCGGTTACACCAGTTACAACGATATAGATATTGTTCGAGGTATCCGACTCACAACCATCCATAGTTACTGCATCCCAGTACCAGCCTGTATAATGGGCCACAAAAGTCTGACCGTTGGCATTCTGTACAGGCGCACCATTGTAGTACCATTGATTACCTGTTGGGGTGTTGCTGTACAGCGTATCACCATGGTTGGTAATTACAGGAGTACCGGGAATCGGTTTCACTACGACAGGGAATGAAGGTGAAACGTTGCCGGTACCGCATGTATTGGTACCGAAAACAGTAATGTTCCCCGATACTGCGCCATTAGCAAAATCAACGAGGATGCTGGGCGTGTTATCTCCGGATGAGATTGTTGCTCCCGGAGGCAGGCTCCAGGTATATCCTGTTGCATTTGTAATCGGAGCTACTGAGTAAGAAACCATGCTTGCTCCTTCGCAAACCGTACCAGGTCCTGTGATTGCCCCTGCTGCAACCGGCAGCTGGGAAATTGTTACAGGGAATGGGCTGGAAACAGCTCCGTTTCCGCAAAGACTGTTTCCATACACTGTAATATCTCCCGAAACGGCGCTGGCACTAAAATTCACGGTAATCGAATTCGTACCGCTTCCGCTGGCAATGATGGCGCCGGCGGGAAGAGACCACACATAGCTGCTTGCATTGCTGATAGGATTTACCGAATATGCAACACCCATGGCGCCTGCACAAACCGCAGAAGAACCGGTGATTGATCCTGCAGCGCCGGGTACGCCACCCACAGTCACGTTAAATACTGTGGCGCTGGGAGCTGAACACCCTGCAGCATTGTTATAATTCACAGTCACAAATTGTGCGCCTGCCGTGTTCCAGGTAATTTCGCAAAGGGCTGTTCCCTGGCCACCGGTAATTGTACCTCCGGATGAAACCGTCCACACATAACTCGTCTTTCCTGTTTCAGTCTGGTAGTCATAATAACCCGAATTTGCACAAAGGCTGTTTAGACCCGAGATCGTGGGAACCGGGGCTGCGTTCACTGTTACAGGCAAAGTCCCCTGAGCTGCAGCAGTACATCCTGTTGCAGGATTGGTAAAGATGACACCAACGGTCTTTGCACCGGCAGTAGGCCACTTGATCGTGACGATGCTGGGATCTGCAGTCGGTGTAATAATTCCATCACCAGCAGTCCAGACATAGCCTGTCTGCCCGCTTTGCGACGAATAGTTATAGTTTGCACTCTGGCATACCGGTGAAGGTCCTGTAACCGTTGGAACGGGTAAGGGATTTACAGTGACTGCCATACTTGATGAGGGGCTGTTAGCCCCGCAGCTGCTGGAAGCGTAGACTGAAACTGTGCCCGAAACCGCAGTACCCGAAAGGCTCACTGTTACCACATTTGAATACGGATACGAGGTAATGGTGAAACCTGCAGGGAAGGTCCAGTTATATACAAATCCGTAAGGAACCTGGGTCACTGAGAAAGTATATCCACCGGTATTCTGGCAAACTGAAGGAGGACCGGATATTGATCCCGGAGCCGGAGGAATAACGCATTGCGTAAAGAACGTCTGGTCGGTGCCGTAAACAGTACCACCGCCATTAACGCCTTTGGCCCTGTAATGATAAGTAGTGTTTATGGTAAGACCCGTGAGACTTGCAGTGAAGTTGGTGGCCGTATTGCCACTTACAATGGACGGGGTACCGGCTGCCGGAGTTCCGTATGCAGTGGTTAAACCCCATTCGAAAGAAACCGTCGTATTATCATTGTTTGCTGTGGCCGATCCGTTAAGGGTTGCAAAAGTAGCACCTATCATGGTTGCGGGATTTGTCACTACGGTAGGCGGACCAGGTGTTGTAAACGTCATATCAGACCCGTAGACTGTTGCACCTCCGTTGGTTCCCTTTGCTCTGAAGTGATAGGTAGTGCTCATGGCCAGACCGCTGATACTTGCCGAAATGTTCTGGGTGGTAGTAACTACGGCAGGTGTACCTGCAACTGAATTACCATAAGCCGTCGTCAGACCCCAGTCGAATCCGGAAGTCACAGAAAGCCCGTTGGGATTGATGTTACCATTAAGTGTTGCAACGGTAAACGAAACACCTGTTGCTGCATTCGTGGTAACCGCCTGGTAGGCCGACATCTGGTAAATGCCCATTTCGGTGGGATTAGTCCTGCCGGCACCTGTGATATCCGTAGGAACAGAAGCCAGGTATAAACCTTTTTTATTAAGACTTGCATTGGTAGGATGCAGGTCGGTGCCCGTGAAGGTGGGGTTGAACACCTGGGAGTTGAGATTACCGCCAAAATAGGTCTGCATATCGGTCAGGGTCAGACAGTTGGTCCCGTTCATATAACCGATGTTCGGCCCGGTCGTATAATAGTCGTTGTAATCAATATTGCTGAATGCGGTGTTTGCCGACAAACAATAAATGACATACCTGTTGGTTCCGTTCGTCTGGGCTGTACAGAATATATTGTTCCTCAGATCAATGGAATTGGCCGCCATCGAAGAGTACACGAACAATACCGAAGTCATCCCGGTCGCAAGCGTCTGCTCAGTGTTAAGGTAAACGGTGTTGAAGTATACATTATAACCGAAACCCGAATATATGGTCATGCCATAACCATTATAAGCATAACTTGAATATCCGTATGAAGCAACATCCCAGATCGCATTGTTGTATACATTGCAAAGTGCGCTAGTTGCTGCAGTTGAGGCCAGGTACATACCGGTAGCCAACCATCCGCCGGTACTCGAGTTTTTAATGTTACTGATCATATTGTTCGTAATGGTGCAGCCGGTTGTTGTGCTGAAGAAATAAATACCGACAGCCATACCTGAACTTGCTGTCGAAATATCGGTGATGGTATTACCGGTCACAGAGATATTGGCCCCGGCAAGACCGGAAGATATTGCAATAGCCCTCGGGCCGCCGGTTGAACCGCTCATAGTAAGGATGTTATTGCCTGAGACCGTAGCGTTCACGGTTGCCGTAGCAAGCCATATCCCTGTTTCATTTGAAGCATCCAGTGTGTTGACGATGTTTCCGATGTTATTATTTGTCACTGCAACCCCGTCAACTCCCTGCACATAAATACCTGCCAGGCGGATAGAGTTCGTGCCTGCAGTATTCATGTCATTTTGAGTAATAACCATGCCGCTACCGTTCCCGGTCTGGGCGAATGCATTGCAGTATAAAGCTATATAAGCCTGTTGGAAACTATTATTCTGTATCGTAATATTGTTGAAATATCCAGGATTTCCGGGTGCTGCGCCATCTGATACCATCACGGCCGAAGAGGTGTTGGCACCATTTATCAGGATGCAGTTTTTCACCGTTGAACCGATGATAGGGTTAAACCCTGTCGACCCCACAACAAGCACCTGGGGTGTAGTGGTCGAGGTATTGGTGAATGTCAGGTTTCGCGTTGCTCCGCCTGTTGCATTGGAGCCGTCAAGTGTGGTATAGCTGTTCAGTATCTTGAACATAGGCCCTGTAGCTGCACCGGTGATGGTTGCATTGACGCCCGTTGCCGGTTTGATGGTTACTGTATTGGTTGCGCTTGCGCCCGGCAGCCTCGGAAGGACAATCGGGAAAGTTTCGGCACCGTAAGTGGCATCTGTCAGCCTTAAGGTCACTGCACAGGAAAGTTCCTTGTTTGCGAGGTCATTGATGGCTGCTGTAAGCGTAGTGTAGGTCTGGCCGGTACCAACATTAAATGATCCGCAGATCGTAGCAACTATTTTATATGCATAACAGGTACTGTTTGAAGGTGGTGTGCTGCAGGCCGGCGGATTAGCCGTGTAACCTGAACCTGTCGGGGGATTTGACCCTACGTTTGGGGTTGCAACAAGGTCCTGTGCGACAACATAATAATACACCGAGTCGCCCAGCACCACTCCTGAACCAAAGGAGAACTGATAGGTGCTGCCGCTTATAAATGTTGCCTGGACTGAATTCCAGGTCCCGGTTGCGAACTTTTTCCAGTAAAGCCTCGGCAGTCCTGTCCCGCTTGTAGGAACACCGCTATGGTCTGTAATGGTTGTAGCCAGTAACCTTGGTGAGGTGGATGAAGTATTCATCAGTGCAGTAAAATTAATTACCGGGGGAGAGATGTCAAGGAACAGCCCTCCGAATTCATCTGCTCCCATATCGGGTGCGGTGGCCGGAGACAGAACATTATCAGGGTAACCTGTATTCGGATAGCGCGGCTGTGCGTCATAGTCAGTTGTAATTGCGATAGGTGTTGAAACAGTCACACCACCGCTTTCGACCTGGGTTGGGACGGTAGTTTTGATATGAAGATCATAGGGTGTTGTCGTGATATTTGAGAACGGAGGAAGTTCTGTAATTGAGGCTCCGTCGGCCGGTGTAACCAGGGTCTTAAATGCTGCGAGCGTCTGGTATGTATTTGAACCATCGTACATGATTACATTTGTTGCGCTGGGTGTTCCTGCATAGTAATCGTTATTGTTACAGGCAGAGCTATGTGTCGCAATTGAATTTGCGCTCCTCCTGTAAGCGGCAGTAATGTAAGTGGTGCTGCCGGGTGCCGTTGAAGTATTGATCAGGATATTGTTGCGCAGATCAAGAACCGGTGTAGTGCTTGCATAGAGTGCCTGGGTGTTGAAGGTGGTGGTGGAAGTGCTGGTTGCATTTAAATAAACCGTATTGTAATAAACTCCGGCAGTGGCTGGTGTTCCGATATAAATCCCGGTGGGCCCTGTGGTACTCATTGAGGCAGGAGCCTTGATGTCTGAAACATAATTATTATAAACATACATGCTGGTTGCATAACTCAGGTACATGCCATAGTAATATCCTCCCGAGGTGGAACCGGACATGTTGATCCCGTATACCTTGTTGTTGTAAATATTACCAACACCGGTTGCGTAAAAGTAAACACCGTAACCATACCCATAACCGGTTGTTGATGATTCAGTCATGTTATAGACACTGTTGCCGTAACAGTTCATCCCATAATAGCAATAGAGTGCGTAGCAGTAACCATAACTGGATGTAGTGGACTGGGTAAAATCATGAATTGAATTTCCGTAGACATTGTTGGCATAATAACTTGATATCCCGTACATGTAACAATAGGCAGTAGAAGTGCAGGTATAAGTTATATTGTAAACACTGTTATTATACACAGCGTTCAGGCCGGGATTGGTGCTGGCCGGATATGAATAGATACCATAAAGACTGTAACCGCTGGTATAGCTGTTATTCACCGTCAGGTCATGGATCGAATTATTATACACCACCTGTGAAACCGCTGAATTGCTTGCATAGAGTCCATATACATAGCCGGAGTATGTTGGCAGTGTCAGGGTGTTGCTGAATATCTGGTTGTCATGTGCGGATATGGCGCCGGTTCCCGCGATGCTTATTCCGTATAAATAGCTGGTACTGCTTCCTCCTGTCTTCTGGTTGCCGGAAACGATATTACTGTAAATACTGGCAGTAGTCCCTGTACCGGTCGATAAATAAAATCCATACAGGGAACCATATCCCGGAATGACGTTATTGGTGACATTATTACTGTAGACATTCAGTGTGGCCGGCGATCCGGCATTATAAATGCCATAAAAATAACCGCTGGTATTGGTCGGATAAGTACAACCTGTCACGGTATTATTATATATATTTACAGTATTGGAGGCTGGAGTAGATCCACCAAACCCGTTGTAAATCCCATATAAATACGCGGTGGTGCCGGCCCCTGTCAGGGTCACAGTATTGGCATAAATATCAACATTGGCATTATTGGCGGTTACGGTATAGATACCGTAAATATAAGTCGTGATCCCGGCACCGCTGGTAATGCTGCTGTTGGCGATCTTCATCCCGTTCTGGTAATTTGCATAGATCCCGTAAGCGTAACCATAACTCGCGACGGATGCGGCGCTGCCAAAATTGGTGATGGTGTTCCCGTTTCCTGATCCCGAACCTATATCATTGTTCTGGTCATAATAAGTATAGGGAGCAGTTCCATCGGCATAACCAGAGAAATAAATACCCCCGTTTACATTCGTGATGGTATTGGCATAGATCTTATTGTTGGAATTGGCACCTGTGGCGGCTGTTACTGTAAGCTGGGTGATCGAGGCAGTCGTGTGGTTGTTAGAGTAGATACCGCAGGAATAATAGGTGCCTGTAGTGTTACCCACATTAGCTGCATTAAGGGTAATCGTGCAATTCTTAATCGTATTGTTGGATGAACCCTGGGTGGCTGATGCCTTTAATAATGCAAAGCCCCATTCCATCCTGGTAGTCCCAGTAAGATTTGCAGCACTTTCAGCGAGATTGATCCCGTTAAAAGTGATCCAGCTTGCACCATTAAAACAGATAATGGCGTCCAATGTTCCCACTCCCACGGGTGCGGTAATTACCGGGTTTGCACCGGCACCGGACTTCTGGAAAATGATCTGGTTGGCTGCAGTCCCTGTGCTGGTCGTAATATACCCTGCTGTGGCTGATGCGAAGGTCTCAGTGTAACCTGCTGTAATGTTAAACGTCACACCTCCTGAGCCAACACCCTGCGTATTCAGGGCAGTGATGGCGGCGGCGATGGTCGCATAAGGCGCCCCGGGGATCGTAAAGGTACCCGTAAGCTGACCAAATGTTTGAAATCCTAAAAAGGACGCAAACATCATGAGTAAAAATAACTTTCTCATAATAATCGATTTGGTTGATCTTGTTTAAAATTTAATTTGGTTATATATTTATTTGGCGTAATGCTCCAGCAGGCTTCATCAATTTTCAAATGTAAAAAAAACAGTGATTTATAACACGGTGGCATGAAATAAAATCAAATAAAATTAACATATTTTAACAATTTGACGGCTAAATCCCGGCAGCCGGGCCGATTATCAGCGAATAACAGGGCTGCAGGAAAAAAAAGAGAAAGGGAAAGCAATAAAAAAAATCATGAAAAAGTTTGGGATAACTGAAAAATTCCTATCTTTGCACTCCCAATTTTGAATATCAAATACATACTATGTACGCAATCGTAGAAATAGCCGGGCAGCAATTCCTTGTAGAAAAGAAAGATGAGATTTTCGTGCACCGGCTTGAAGGTGAAGCAGGTGCGAAGGTTGAATTCGATGACGTTCTGCTGCTTGACGACAAAGGCAAGGTCAGCGTTGGCAAGCCTCACTTGGAAGGATGCAAAGTCACAGGAAAGATCATTGACCATGCAAGAGGCGATAAAGTTATCGTCTTTAAAAAGAGGAAAAGAAAAGGTTTCCAGAAAGAAACAGGCCACCGCCAGGACTTCACCAAGATACTGATCGAGAATATCAGCGTGAAAGCTACAGCCAAGGCAAAGAAAACCAAAGAAGGCGAAGCCGAAGAATAATATTCATCAACAGATCATCAGAATAAGAATATATGGCACACAAAAAAGGTGCGGGAAGTTCAAGCAACGGTCGTGAATCCCACAGCAAACGTTTAGGTATCAAAATTTTCGGAGGCCAGTTCGCTTCCTCAGGATCAATCATTGTGCGCCAGCGCGGAACTGTGCATAGTCCCGGTCTGAACGTAGGGATAGGCAAGGATCATACCCTGTTTGCACTCACCGACGGCATCGTGGAATTCAGAAGGAAGCGCCAGGACAGGTCCTATGTTTCAATTATACCTTCTGCCGAAGAAAGCAAGTAAGGTTAATTTCCTTATGATAAAAAGGCTGTTCCCGTTAGAAGGAACAGCTTTTTTTTGTGAACCGCAAGCCGTGAACCGCGAACCGTGAATCGTGAACCGGTTTATGGTTCAGTAGTCACGATTTTTGTAACTTTGCCTCTTAAACTTACCACTCATGTTACAACTATCCTACATCAGGGAAAATTCAGCAGAAGTCATTAACAGGCTGAAAGTTAAAAATTTTGATGGAGTACAGATTATCACTGACATCCTGAAACTCGACGATATCCGCAGGGAAAGCCAGAAAGCACTGGATGATATGCAGGCGCAAAGCAATATCCTTGCCAAGGAGATAGGCATACTGTTCAAACAAGGCAAAGCTTCGGAAGCCAATGCACTCAAGGAAAAAACTGCAGACCTCAAACTGAAGGCCAAAGAGCTGGACGAAAAGCTTGAGGCCACGCGCAAAGAGCAGGACGATCTGCTTGTACGCGTACCCAATCTTCCCCACAGTACTGTGCCATCCGGCAGGACAGCAGAAGAAAATGAGATCATATTGAAGGAAGATGCTCTGATCCCTGCCGAAGGCGAATACCTCCCCCACTGGGAACTTGCATCAAAATATAACATCATCGATTTTGCCACAGGGGTTAAGATCACAGGATCAGGATTTCCCTTATACAAAGGTTACGGCGCCCGTTTACAACGCGCCCTGATCAATTTCTTTCTTGATGAAGCCCGGGCCGCAGGCTATACCGAGGTCCAGCCTCCTTACATGGTCAACGCCGCTTCTGCATTCGCAACAGGGCAGTTGCCTGATAAGGACGGGCAGATGTACTATGCCCAGATTGATGATCTTTACCTGATCCCCACGGCCGAAGTTCCGGTTACTAACATTTACAGGGACAGCATTCTGAAATCAGCGGAACTCCCCCTTAAAAATACAGCCTATTCAGCTTGCTTCCGCCGCGAAGCCGGTTCATACGGAAAGGATGTGAGAGGTCTTAACCGCCTTCACCAGTTCGACAAAGTTGAGATCGTGCAGGTGACCCATCCTGAAAAATCCTACCAGGCCCTTGAAGAAATGCGTGAATATGTAGCCTCCCTTCTCAGGAAACTAGGGCTCCCGTTCCGTATTGTAAAACTCTGTGGAGGGGATATGAGTTTTACCTCGGCCCTCACTTATGATTTCGAGGTATGGTCGGCCGGACAGAAACGCTGGCTGGAAGTCAGTTCGGTTTCAAATTTTGAAACTTTCCAGAGCAATCGGCTGAAACTCAGATTTAAGGATGAGGCTGGGAAGATACACCTTGCACACACGCTTAACGGAAGCGCCCTGGCTCTGCCCAGGATAGTCGCCGCTCTGCTCGAGCTGAACCAGGTCCCTGAAGGCATAAGAATACCTGCGCCGCTCCAGCCATATTGCGGATTCCCTATAATTAATTAGGCCATTTCAGGTCCTTATCGAATTTATCGTATATTTATCGCAGTTTTTAATTCCCAGAGAAGGATGAGAAGGTTCACCCTTGTTACCCTGTTCCTGCTGATCTCAGGCCTGGTCTGCGCGGGCATTACTTTTGGTATCAAAGCCGGTTACAACGCCAATAAGCTTTCGGTAAACATCGACTCGGTAAGTTCCGAGTTTAAATCGGGCATGCAACTCGGCGTCTTCTTCAGGGCAGGGAAACGGTTTTTTGTCCAACCTGAGGTGGAATACAGTCTGCAGGGAGCTGAATACATTTTTAATGACCCAAGCAATACCGGGAGCTGGCACCAGAGGATCACCATCGGATCCATTGATATTCCCGTCCTGCTTGGGGTTAAGATCATTAACGGCGAGAAGTTCAACCTCAGGGTCAACCTGGGTCCAGCGGTATCATTTGTGACCAACCGGCAGGTAAAAGACCTGAATGAAGTTGTTCCGGGGCCCATTACCAGCAGCGAGATCAATTCGGTAAACTGGTCCATCCAGGCCGGGCTGGGAGCCGATCTTTGGATGTTCACCCTGGACCTGAGGTACCAGGGAGGCCTTAACGAGATCATTAAAGATGTCAAGCAAGGAACGCAGAACTGGACTTTCGGAAGCAAAAACAATGTTTTCCTCGTCAGCGTCGGGTTTAAGTTTTTTTAATTAAAATGCATGCCGATGAAATTATATGCGGATAAGATAAAGGTGCACAGCCTGCGAATGGCCGTCTTTGCGATTACAGCCGGTTTTTTACTGTTAATGTCATGTATGAAGAGCACCACACCGGCCCCGCCGGTCCCGGTTTGGGAAGACAATGGCGCAGATTCAACAACTCTCAAAATTGCCGTCCAGACGGCCCAGGGCCTGGTCCTGGTGGGACAGTACGTCAGCCTTGCCCTGAGCAAGGACAGCCTTAGCGCCAACAATCTGGTGCGCAAAACCCAGACCAACGGGTTAGGAGTTGCAGTGTTCAGCAAGATGTATCCCAGGGTCATCTATTATAACTGCATTGCTGTTACTTTTGGAAACACCTATTTCGGTTCAGGTTGGTTACGCTTGCAGGCAGGTGTGAGAAAAGACACTATTTTAATCGTCCATTGACCCAGTGAAAGTAGGCGACAGGCATTACCGGACGGTCTGGATGGAAGATACTTCCGTTTTTTTCATTGAGCAGAACCTGCTGCCCTTTGAATTCAGGATTCTGCGTTCCGAAAACTCCGGGCAGTCATGCGATGCTATCAGGAGTATGCAGGTTCGCGGGGCAGGCGCAATAGGCGCCCTCGCCGGGTTCGCAATGGCCCAGGCTTTTATGGAGTCGGCAGTCGGCAGTCGGCAGTCAGTAAGCGCGATTAACGATGCAAAGCGCATGATAGAGTCAACCAGGCCGACTGCCAGGAACCTGTTCTACGCAGTTGAACAAGTTTATGCAGCAGGAATGGTGTCTGTGGATGCGGCGATTGCCGAAGCCCTGGCCATTGCCGATAAGGATGCTGAAGACTGCAAAAAGATCGGAGAGTACGGGAACAGCCTTATAAAAGACGGGTTCAGGATCGAGACCCATTGCAATGCAGGCTGGCTGGCCTTTGTCGATTACGGCTCAGCTCTCTCGCCCATCTACCTTGCACATTCGGAAGGCAAGAATGTTTTTGTGTATGTGGATGAGACCCGCCCAAGAAGTCAGGGCGCCAGGCTCAGCGCATGGGAACTCCATGAAGAGGGCGTGCCTCATACCATCATTCCCGACAACGCAGGGGCCTGGCTGATGAGTCAGGGCAAAGTTGACATTATGATCACCGGGGCCGACCGGATAGCAGCCAATGGCGACACAGCCAATAAAATAGGTACATTCGAGAAAGCCCTGGCGGCAAAAGCGTTGGGAGTCCCGTTTTATATCGCAGCCCCTTTATCCACATTTGACATCAATTGCAGCAGCGGAAAAGAAATTAAAATTGAAGAACGCAGCCAGGACGAAGTGCTTTATGCAGAAGGCCCTGATGAAGAAGGAACAACACGGAAGATCAGGCTTGCTTCCCCGGGTTCGGGAGCTTTGAACCCGGCGTTTGATGTGACGCCGGCAGGCCTGATTTCAGGGATTATAACGGAGAAAGGCATTATCCGGGCGACGAGGGAAGAGATTTTGAAAGTCGGCAGTCGGCAGTCGGCAGTCGGCAGTTAAAATAGTCTGCAGTCTGCAGTCGGCAGTCTGCAGTCGGAAGAAACTGGAATTATAAAACTTAAACACACACATATGAAACGAAAAATTTTACTTAGCATTCTGATTGCAGCTCTGACACTGCCCGGTATTTTCAGCACGGGTTATGCGGAAGAGGCAAAGAAGGATGAAAAACAGGCCAAGGACAAACCGGCCGATAAAGATAAAAAGGCAGACAAGGATAAAAAGAAGGAAGATACCGTCTACAATTCCGGCCTGGTGTCGGGATTGAAATGGAGGAGCATTGGCCCTGCCTTCACATCGGGACGCATAGCCGATTTTGCCGTCAATCCGAAAAACCACAGTGAATGGTTTGTTGCAGTGGCATCAGGCCATTTGTGGAAAACGGTGAACAACGGCACCACCTTTGAATCAGTATTCGACAATAACGGCGCCTATTCCATGGGTTGCATCAGCTACGATCCGAATAACACCAATGTGCTGTGGTTAGGTACCGGCGAGCACAACCACCAGCGTTCACTGGGTTACGGCAACGGGGTTTATAAAAGCTGCGACGGGGGCAAAAGCTGGAAGTTCATGGGCCTGAAAGATTCACGGCAGATCGGCAAGATAGCCGTTGACCCCAGGAATTCCGACGTGGTTTTTGTTGCCGCTGAAGGTTCAGTATGGGGGCCCGGCGGAGACCGTGGCATGTACAAGACAACCGACGGTGGCAAAACCTGGAAGAAAGTCCTCGAGATCAGTGAAAATACCGGGGTAAACAACATCCTTATGGATCCGAGAAACCCTGATGTGATGTATGCTTCGTCGGAACAAAGACGGAGGCATGTATTCACCAAAATAGGCGGAGGCCCTGAAACAGCCTTGTACAAATCGGTAAACGGAGGCGAAACCTGGGACAAGATGAGTGGCGGATTGCCTTCGGGAGATATGGGAGGCATAGGCATGGCCATATCCCCCATCAACCCTGATATCATTTATGCCATCATTGAATCCACGCCGGACGCTTCGGGTTTCTACCGCAGCGCCGACCGCGGTGCATCATGGCAGAAAATGAGCGGCCATTCAGCCCAGGGGCAATACTATAACATCATTTTCCCTGATCCTAAAACACTTGATAAGGTCTATTCAGTTGAAACCTTTTCACAGTACACCGAGGATGGGGGCCGGACATGGAAACCGGTCGGTAACAATAAACGTCATGTAGACGACCACGCCATGTGGATTGACCCTGACGACACCAAGCATTTCTTCATTGGCGGAGACGGCGGGATTTATGAAACATTCGACGGGGGTAAGGAATATGTGTTCAAATCGAACCTCCCTGTAACCCAGTTCTACCGTGTGCAGGTCGATAATTCACTTCCATTTTACAATGTATTCGGAGGCACCCAGGACAATAACAGCTACGGCGGTCCATCGAGGAGCCTGCGCGCTACCGGTGTCCTCTCCGACGACTGGGTGGTAACCCAGGGTGGAGACGGCTTCTGGTGTGCGATAGATCCTGTTGACCCGAACATCGTTTACTCAGAATCACAATACGGCGGCATGGTCCGCTTTGATAAAAAAAGCGAAGAAGGTGTTGACATCAGGCCTGAACCACGCAAGGGAGAGGATTCATACAAATGGAACTGGAACACTCCCCTGATCATCAGCCCGCATTCTCATACCAGGCTGTATACTGCCGCTAATAAAGTCTTCCGTTCCGATGACCGCGGACAAACCTGGAAGGTGATCAGTGAGGACCTTACCGCAAATATAGACCGTAACCACTGGCCTGTAATGGGCAAATACTGGAGCATAGATGCCGTTCAGAAAGACATTTCGACCTCTTTGTACGGGACCATAATCTCCCTGGATGAATCAGCGGTGAAGGAAAACCTTTTATATGCCGGCACCGACGACGGACTGATTCAGGTGACTGAGGATGCAGGAAAAAGCTGGACGAAGATTGACAAATTCCCCGGGGTTCCGGAGAACACATACGTAAGCGACATCATGGCCTCACGATTTGATGAAAATGTAGTGTTTGCCTCTTTCGACAATATCCTCAGGGATGACTTCAAACCGTATATCCTTAAAAGCAAGGATAAAGGCAAGTCCTGGGTTTCCATTTCGGGGAACCTTCCCGAGAACGGGACAGTGCATTGCATTCAGCAGGATTTCGTCAACCCCGAACTGGTTTTCGCAGGGACTGAATTCGGAGTATTTTTCACCATAGATGACGGCAGGAACTGGATACGCCTGAAATCGGGCATACCCGATGTGCAGATCCGCGACATGGCCATACAGAAGAGGGAAAACGACCTGGTTGTCGCAACTTTCGGACGCGGTTTTTACATCATTGACGACTATAGCCCTCTGAGACTTTTAAAGAAAGAGAACCTCGACAAGGACTGTTATATTTTCCCGGTGAAAGATGCCCTGATGTACCTGCAGAGCGATTCGAAATACGGGCAGGGTTCAACAGTTTATGCTGCAAAGAACCCTGATTTCGGAGCGACCATTACCTATTTTATAAAGGATGTACCGAAGACGAAAAAGGAAATCCGCCAGGAAAAAGAAAAAGAACTCTTCAAAAAAGGCGAGCCTATTCCCCAGCCCGGCGATTCTGCCATGAGAGCCGAAAAACAGGAAATAGATCCCTTCCTCACCTTCACCATAACCGACGAAAAAGGCAATCCCGTAAGGATCATTCACAAAGCCCCTTCAAAAGGGATCAGCCGTATGAACTGGGACCTGAGATATCAATCGACAAGGGCTGTGAACGCCGATAAATTCGATCCCATGTCGGATAACGGCAGCGGGATACTTGCAATGCCCGGTAAATACAAGGTGAACATCAGCCTCACAGCAGGAGGAGAGACCAAACTGCTTGCAGGTCCTGTTGATTTCATCACCAAACCTCTTGATAACTTGAGTATTCCTGCTACCAACAGGCAGGCTGTAGTGGAATTCCATAAAAAGGTTTCCGACCTCACCAGGGTGATGCAGGGAACTGAAGATTATACCGAGAACCTGAACAGGAGGGTTGTGAGCATGCTGCAGGCCATGAACAGTACTCCCGGAGTACCGTCCGACCTGATCAAGAAAGCCAGGGACATACAGTCGCAGCTTGATGTTATCCTGAACCAGAAGTTCAACCGCCAGAGTATCAGGCCGAGTGAGGAAGAGAATCCTCCTGCTCCCGTGACCCTGAACCAGAGGCTTGGAAAGCTAAGCTGGATCAGCTTCGGAAGTACTGGAGATCCTACATCCACACAAACTGAAGCCTATAATATTCTGCTTGATGAATTTCCGCCGGTTTACAACCAGGTAAAACAACTGGGAGAAGTTGACGTACCCCAGCTTGAGAAAGCCATGGAGGCCATCGGAGCTCCCGTTACGCCGGGGAGGCTGCCGGAGTGGAAGAAATAAAAAGAGGGGGCTTTGCCCCCTCTTTTTATTTCTTTAGAGTTTAATCTTAACCCCGAAGTTCAATCCCACATTATTAAAGGGATAGGAGTTCTTCAATTCCTGATGGGGAGAATCCTTATCGGCAACATATCCGGAAAGATCCTTTACATATTTTCTTTCCTTCTGGTATGTAGTGAGATCGGAAAGTTTGTCTACCCCGTCAATGGATAATTTGGTATACTTGCCTTTCGTAGGTGCATAGACCATGGCGTCGTAATATATTTCCACATAAATAGCAAGCATATCCGATAAATCGAAATCACATCCAAGGGCTGCAGAGCCTCCAAAAGAAACTCCTCCTGAATATTTGAACGTTCCGACTTCGTTAGAAGTGGAGGTTAAAGCATCGAGGCCTGGATAGGTAGTGTATGTAACATCGTATTTATCTTTTATTGAAGGGATCAGACCAATGATCACACCAACCCTCGCATAGGGGGATACACTTCCAAGTTCGAAATCAGGCTGAATAAGAACGGCAGGAACAAGCTGCAGCATACTACCCGAAAAAGTTTCATTACCTGTAGGACTTCCCGTTTTTCCTGTAGAAACATCGATTTTTGTATTGAAACCCAAACGGTATGCAACTCCCAACTCAACAGCAATAAAGTCGTTAACAAAGATTCCTGCTCTGAGAACGGGAGCGAAACCCTTTCCAAGGCCAACCGGGTGCGCCTTTATGCCATCCTGGTACAGATCATAGGTACGGGCGGTGTTGATACCAGCTCCAACGCCCAGGGATACATAAAACGAACTCTGTGACTGGGCTACTGCCATGGAAACCAGGCAGATAAAAAGTAACATTATTTTTTTCATAGCTTTTGTTTTTTGTGTGATGTAAATTAATCGTATGCAATTTAAATAAAAAAACGGATAGTATGAGTTATCAAACTTGCTAATTTTGTTTCTGATATTTTCTGATCGCCCTTGGCACGCAAATCGTATTTCCGGGATATTCTTTCAGTTTTTGGCAGCAACATGAGCGTTACCGTCAGCAACCTGGTGATCGGGATCATACTTTCAAGGGTGCTTGGCGCTGCAGGTTTCGGGCTTTACTCATCGCTCATCGTAGTCCCCATCATTGTGATAGGGTTCACCCAGCTGGGCATACGCAGGGCGACCATTTATCATATAGGGCAAAAAGACATCAACGAGGACCACCTCGCATCGGCTCTCATCCTCTTGTGGTTTTACACCTCATTTTTAAGCATCATTATCTGCGGACTGGTTTTCTTTTTCTCGGCCAACCAGCCTTTTGATCCGCTGATGGTGGTGCTGATCCTGCTAACCATCCCGCTTCTGCTGATGAACCTGTTTGCCGGCGGGATATTCCTGGGCAGGGAAGAGATCCTCAGGGCCAATATCATCAATGCCGGCCCCACCCTGCTGACCCTCGTGCTTACGATACTTTTTGTATGGTTCATGAAGCTCTGGGTCCTTGGCGCATTTATCTCGATCTTCCTTGCCAACTTCATCATGTTCTTTTTCGTGTACCGCACCCTAATCGGGGAATACCGCTATAAGATCACCTGGAAATACCATGAGGGGCTGATGAAGAGCATGGTGAGGCTCGGGCTTGTGAACGCGGTTGCTATTTTCGTGATGCAGCTTAATTACCGGCTGGATGTGCTCATGCTGAAAAAGCTGTCGACCCTCGAACAGGTCGGCTTTTACGCGGTGGCCGTGCAGATCGCGGAACAGGTCTGGCATATCCCTTATGCCATAGAAACCATTATTTTAAGCCGCAGCGCAAATACCGACGACGATGAGGGGGTTACCCGGGTTGTTGCAACAATTTTCAGGTTTTCGATGATGGCCGGGTTCGCTGCAACAGTAATCATCTTTTTCGCTGCACCTTACCTGATCCCGCTGATCTTCGGCAAGGAATTCACCAGCAGCGTGCCCATGATGCAGGCAATACTGCCCGGGGTCCTGTTCCTGGCGGGTTTCAGGATACTCAACAGCCGGCTCACGGGAAAAGGCAAACCCGAAGTTGCGATCTATACCTTCGTGCCTGCGCTTGCCCTCAATTTCATTGCCAATATCTTCATGATCCCGAAATTCGGGGGAATGGGAGCCGTATGGTCCACCAATATCAGCTATACTCTCGGGTCAATCGCCTTCCTGGTCGTTTATTCGAGAAAGATCAATATGCCGATCTCGGAGATACTCCTGTTTAAAAAATCAGATTTTACTTTTTTCCGGAGGCTTTCCGTCCGAGGTCAGAATAATAAAGGGAACGGTTGATATCACCCAAGTCATAATACAGGTCGCCCAGTGAAATATAAGCCCTGGAATTTCCGGGGTCTAGTATCAGCACTTTCCGGTAACAGTTCAAAGCCCTGGGATATTGCCCGAGTTGCCGATATGTCAATCCAAGGTTCATCCAGCCCGGTGCCAGGGTTGAATCCACTTCCACCGCCCTGTGAAAATAGTACAGTGCCGAATCATACCGCTTTTCGATCAGCAGGAAAAAATTTCCAAAATCATTCAATGTATTATATCCTTTGGGATAGACGCTTAAGGATAACCCAAGGTGGGTCCTGATGGTTTCGCGCACTACCGGGTTCACCATGCCGTACTTCCGATAGTCCTCATCCTCATACACCGTATTCAGCAGATATCCTGCATACTGGTAATTAGCTTTGGCCGAATGCCTGAGGTGAGGAATATCCTTTTTGAAAAGTGTCATCATATCCCTCCAGGCCGCATTCCTGTTGAATGTGATCAGTCCCCATGGGATCAGGATGACCATCACCAGGGTAATGATCTTGATCCGGGAGTCCAGCTCAATGGTCAGGCTGTTGGGCTCGGTCCCGAACAGCTTGAAAATAATGAACACAACGGCCATGACAAAGCCGAGGGATGCCAGGAAAACAAAGCGTTCTGCAACCACCCCGGTAACGGGAAGCAGCAGGTTTGAATACATGAAGATAGAGATGAGGTACCAGAGAACGGCAAATGACAATAATGTTTTCCTGCGGATGTTGACGAGGGCGGAAAGCAGAAGGATGGCATATATTAGGACTGACAGCTGGACCAGAGCACTGCCGAGGGAAGTCAGGGGTATCATATTATAGCCGTAATAGTAAAGCAGGGGATGCGGGTAGAACAAAATCCTCAGGTAAAACAATAAAGACAACATTGCGGTACCTGATCTCAGCCAGAAGCTCTTTTCAAAGTACAGGGCGTTTTCAAAGTAAAAATTGCTGCGCGGGCTGTGGTGCAGGAAAAATCGCGGTACCAGGAAAGCCGTTATGGCAGCAATGATAAGTAAAACGCCTATACTGATGATGGCCCTTGGTTTCAGGTTGCTGAAGTAATAGAGTACGAGAATGTATAGCCCGATAAAAGGGATGGCTGACTGCTTGTTTAAAAATGCAAGGACAAACCAGATGCAGGTATGCAGGATGTAGCGGATATTTCTTGAATAAGTATATGAAAGCAGGCTATACAAGCCCATCATCCCAAACATATAGGCCAGGATCTCATCACGGTTCCTGAGGCTTGCAACAACCTCGGTATGAACCGGGTGTGCCATGAAAAGCACGGTGATCAAAACAGGAAAAAGGATGTTGTAGTTGATCAGCAGCCTCCGTAAAACGTAAAAGGTAATCAGGCAGGCAATAAAATAAAAGAAGACGTTGACCAGGTGGCTTGCACCCAGTTTTTCACCCCAGAGTCCGTATTCAAGAGCAAAGGTCGCCTTTGCAAAAGGCCTGTAATCGTTCGTTGTCCCTCCTGTATTCTTGTCCTCGTCGATAAGATATGATGAAAAGACAGCAGGAATTGCTTTGAATCCCTGCCTAACCATCTCGTTTTTCGTAAGCAGGGTATCGTCAATAGTGAATTTATTCCTCATGGTATTCCCGTAAAGAATAAAGGCCCATGTGAAGATGAGAGAAATGATGATGAAATTCGCTTTACGAGGCAGTGCGGGCGGGAAGGCTGAGCCGGGCCCGTATAATCCTGTCCGGGCCAGCAGGTCTTTTGCAGATCTCTTTTTACCGGTTTTTTTCTTCATCAGGTTTGTCTTTGCCCTATTTCCCTGGTCAGCAGTATAAAATCATCCACACTGAGCTGTTCTGCACGGGTTGTAAGAAAAGGAAGGCCCGCCTCGTCCCTGATCAGCAATGTTAAGGGTTTCAGGGCATTATGCAAAGTCTTTCTCCTCTGGTTGAAAGCGGTTTTCACGACCTTTATAAACAAAGCCTCATCGCATCCGAGGCTTTGCCTTGAATTTCTTGTAAGCCTGATCACTGCGGATCTCACATTGGGCGGAGGTATGAAAACCCCCGGACTAACGGTCATCAGGTATTCAATGTTATAAAACGCCTGGAGGATGACGCTGAGGATGCCGTAAGTCCTTGAGCCCGGTTTCTCAGCCAGCCTTTCTGCAACTTCCTTCTGAAACATGCCCACGATGACCCTCACCCTGTTGCGATGTTCAAGGGCTTTGAAAAGGATCTGGGAGGAGATGTTATAGGGAAAATTTCCAAGTATTGTCATGGGTTCGTTTGAACGACCGGCTTCAGGAAAATTCGACAGGGGATAGTCCAGGAAATCGGCCTGTATCAGCCTATCTACGATAACAGGATACTTCCTGCGAAGGTATTCGGCCGATTCCCTGTCAACCTCGAGATAATAAGTGTCATGTGAGCCGTCTTCAAGCAGGTACTTTGACAAAACACCTGTGCCGGGGCCTATTTCAAGGACCAGCCTTGGATCAGCCGGAACCGAAGCCAGTATTTTTCTTGCTATGTTCTCGTCATGCAGAAAATGCTGGCCCAGGTGTTTTTTCGGTCTCAACATATCACTTTATATTGTCACCCCTGAGGGATCTGTAACGTTTTCTTGCTTCCGGAACGAAAAGGCTGCCCGGGTAATTATTCAGCAGTTCCTGGTACAAGGCCATAGCCCCCTGCTTATCCGCCAGCTGGGTCTCATGAATCACAGCCCTGTTCATGATGGCTTCATCCGTGATGATATCAATAGGATGGCTCCTGGTAACTATGGCAAACATGGAGTCGGCCAGCGCAAAATTCCCCTGTTTGAGATATATCTCCCCTTTTCGGTAAGTAACATTGTCGAGTATGGGATGAGTTGTAAAAAGCCTGGGGATAGAATCAAGGGTTTGTAACGCAATATCCTCCCTGTTCCTGAAATCGGCCAGTTCGGCCCGTGAGTAGAAGCCCAGGGCAATAGTATTGCTGTCGGGATCAAAATTACTGCTGATGAGCATTGAGAGATTCATTGCATCATTGGCAATGAACTTGGTTGTTGCCGCTTTAAGAATGTCGAGTTGGGCTTTGGCCCATTCAAATTCTCCCATATAATACGAAAGGCGGGCATTCCTGAACTTTGCCTCCTGTCCTGTGGCATCATTTTTGAAATCCCTGTAAACCTGCTGATACAGTACAGTGGCAGTCCACATATCTCCCTTATAAATGTGAATACCTGCCAGTTCCATTTTGACATCAGCCCGGTCTTTCCCGCCCAGGCCCGGCCATTCCAGGGCATTATCAAGCAGGTCAAGAGCCGCATCGGGATCGGCCAGGTAAAATGCATCAAGATGAGCCAGGTCCATGGCGAGTCTTGCGGACTCAGGGTCATTTTCCCATTTCTTAAGTTCGCCAAGCATGGATTTCTGCAGTTCAGCAAAATCTTTAAGCTTTGCCCCCGGGTCTCCGGTGAGCAAAAGGTATTTAGTATGCAACAACTCCCTGCGGGCAGCCTCATGAAAAGAATTAGAGGATCCTTTTGAAACTACATATTTATAAGCCTCCTCAGCCACCTTGTAGTCGTTGTTGGAAATTGCAAGATGGGCAAGTTCCATTACGCGGCCACCATCCTCTTTAAGCCGTCGATCCAGCGCTTTAGCCTGGATGAAGGCCAGCCCGAAGTCTTTCTCCTGAACCGAATACCACCATAAAAGCTCTGAATAAGCTACATTATCTGGTTCTTTCTGGATATGTTCAAGGAGGATGCTCCTGAGGATCGTATGTTTTGAATTATCATCATCCTGCGCCAGGAGGACCTGCAGGCGGTCCCTGACATTAGTTGCATAATTCACATCCTGGTCCATGAGGCTCAGGTATTCTTCGATGGCTCCCTTGAAATTTCCCATCCTTTCATAGGCTCCGGCAAGTTCAAAACCCAGGCTTCGCATTTCGGGCAGGAGTTCCCGGCCTTTTTTATAGGTACTGATCACATAATCCATTTCCCCTTTCGAATAGAATGCATTTGCGAGTTCAATAACCTGGTTTACATCGGCAGGAAGATGTTTAAGTGCATCATCATAAAGTTTTTTGGATTTCGGGAGGTTTCCTTCCCTGAAATACACATAGCCCAGGTCAACATCATACTTCAGGGCATTCCTGTCGGTTTTCTGCTGGGCTTTTATGATCTTTTTCGCTTCATTATAATCCTGGGTCTCAACAAGGCAATAGAGGTAGTAAGTATAATTGTAATAAGAAGGATTCCTCAGGTAGATGTGTGAGTACAGCTCGGCAGCCTTCTCGTAATTCTTTGCCTGGTAGAACTGCATTGCCAGCTGGTCCTCGTTATTTGCAGTCACTGCATTCTGCTGAAACGGCAGTATGGTGCTCCCTGCCGGGTGGTCCTGAGAGACAGCTGTGAGGGAAATAAAGATAAATAGCGAAATAGCGAAATAGCGAAAAATCAGGTAGCGAGGTAGCGAGGTAGCGAAGTAGCGAAATAAGAAGGCAAAAGGAATAAACCGATGATGCAGATAATTAGCGAAGCATTTTGCATAAGCCGCATCAGGTGCAAGGAGCGAGTTACATCCGGATGTGCATAGGAAGGTCTTTGTGCGAGCGACGCTGCAACCGTAGCGGCGATGCAAAGATGCGAGCGAATACTCTCGCAAAATGCTGTGATTCAATGCAATTTGGTTCTTCGTCATCATCCCTTTCATCAGGAATTAGTCATTCCTGTTCAGCAGATTTACAGCAAGCCAGGCCATGAGGCCCATACCTGTTTTTATCGCAGTTTCATCGACGGTGAACCCGGCTGTATGCAGGTTGGGACCCAGGCCAATTGCAGGATCAGCAATGCCCAGTCCGAAAAGGCATCCCGGGGCCTGTTGGGTAAAATATGCGAAGTCCTCGGCCCCCATTTTAGCCTCCATGGGGTTAACGTTGTTTTCACCCAGATATTCTCCTGCATATGAAATGAGCCTGTGGGTCAATTCCTCATTATTGAACAGATAAGGATAGCCCCGGTCTATCGTGATGTCACATCTGCCGCCCAGGGCTTCGGCAGTTCCCCCGGCAATTTTTCGGATGAGCTTATGCACTTCGGATCTCCATGCTTCATCAAAGGTCCTGACGGTACCTTCGAGTCTCACCGTTTCGGGGATCACATTCGTACGGCCTTCCCCGATTATTTTTCCCACAGTCACAACCGTTGACACCAATGGGTTGGCATTCCTGCTGACGATCTGCTGCAATGCAATTACGATATGTGAGGCAATAAGTATGGGATCGATTGCAGTCTGGGGCATGGCTCCATGCCCACCCTTGCCTTTTACGGTGATAAAAAACTCATCGGTTGATGCCATGAACATTCCCGGCCTGAAGCCCACCTGGCCCGCAGAAAGGAAAGGGAACACATGCTGGGCAAGAACATATGCCGGTTTCGGGGTTTCCATAACACCGGCTTGTATCATTTGGATTGCACCCCCGGGATAAGTTTCTTCGGAGGGCTGGAAAAAAAACTTGATGGTGCCACTGAACCTGTCTTTAAGCCCGTTGAGTATCCTTGCCGCACCAAGCAGGCAGGCCATATGCACATCATGACCGCAGGCATGCATCACTCCAGGGTTTGCCGAGCGATATTCGACCTGGTTGGACTCAATGATTGGCAGTGCATCCATATCAGCTCTCAATGCAATGCAAATGTCTTGCGGATCGCGGCCTTCAATGATCCCGACGATCCCAAATCCACCGATATTATCCTTAAACTGAATATCATATTCCTTCAGTTTTGAACAAATGAAATCCATGGTGTTCTTCTCCTGCTTCGAAAGCTCGGGATGCTGATGTATATGACGGCGGATGCTTACAACTTCTGAATAATATTCCTCAGCACGCCCGCGTATGGTATCGATAATTGAAGACATAATCTTGAAATTATGGATCAAAGGTACAAGAAAAGTAGCGAGGTAGCGAGAAGCGAGGTAGCGAAATAGTGAAAAAACGAAAAAGCGAAAAGCGAAATGGTGAAAAGCGAAATTATTGTGAGCGAAGTATATTGCAAAAGCGGCATCAGGTGCAAGGAGCGAGTTATAACCAGATGGGCATAGGAGTATGTATACACGAGCGACGCTGCTACTGTAGCCATTGCAATATTGCGAGCGAACCGCGGCGGCTAAAACATTTTCGCTACCTCGCTTCTCGCTACCTCGCTAATTAAAGTGGAATATTCCCGTGCTTCTTGGGCGGATTCTGCTTGCTCTTATGCTGCGTCAGCTCCAGAGACTGGATCAGCTTCATACGCGTCTGCTTCGGCATGATAATCTCATCAATATACCCCAGTTCAGCGGCTTTGTATGGATTCGCGAACGTCTTTCGGTAATTGTCGACAGCTTCAGCCCTGTCTTCTTCACTTAGTTTGCCCTTGTGAATGATATTTACTGCGCCTTCGGGGCCCATGACGGCGATCTCGGCCGTGGGATATGCAAAATTGATGTCGCCCCCGATATGCTTGCTCGACATCACGCAGTATGCTCCACCGTATGCTTTGCGGGTAATGACGGTGATCTTGGGAACCGTTGCTTCGCAGAAGGCATACAGCAGTTTTGCACCGTGCTTGATGATGCCTCCGAATTCCTGGTTCGTACCGGGAAGGAAGCCGGGAACATCTTCAAAGGTGATCAGGGGGATGTTGAAGGCATCGCAGAACCTTACAAACCTGGCGCCTTTCAATGATGAATTGATGTCGAGGACACCAGCGAGAAATGCCGGCTGGTTCGCAACGATGCCCACGGGTTTGCCCCCGAGGCGTGCAAATCCGACGATAATATTACCTGCAAAATGCGGCTGGACTTCGAAAAAGTTGTGATTATCGACAACTGTTGTGATGATCTCTTTGATGTCGTATGGTTTGTTAGGGTCGGCAGGAACAATGTCCTGGAGCTTTTCATCCTGCCTCATGACATCATCAGTGCAGGGACAGGTTGGAGGATCTGCCATGTTATTTGACGGAAGGAAGCTCAGGAGTTCCCTGATCATCATGATGAGTTGTTCGTCGTTTTCGGCTGCAAAATGTGCCACACCGCTTTTCGAATTGTGTGTCATTGCGCCACCGAGTTCATCCATCGTCACTTCCTCGTGGGTCACGGTTTTAATGACTTCAGGACCGGTTACGAACATGTAGCTGCTTTCCTTGACCATGAAAATAAAGTCGGTCATTGCAGGAGAATAGACGGCACCGCCTGCGCAGGGCCCCATGATCGCAGAGACCTGCGGGATCACACCGGATGCTTTGACATTACGGTAAAAGATATCGGCATAGCCGGCAAGGCTTTCAACGCCTTCCTGGATGCGTGCACCGCCTGAGTCGTTAAGGCCGATCAGGGGCGCTCCCATGCTCAATGCCATATCCATGATCTTGACAACTTTCTCGGCATTTGCGCGGCTCATGGTCCCTCCGAATACAGTGAAGTCCTGGGCAAATACGAAAATCTGGCGGCCGTCGACCTTACCATAGCCTGTGACCATCCCGTCGCCTGGGATCTTACTCTTGGACATGCCGAAATCGTGGCAGCGGTGGGTCACCAGCTTGTCCATCTCAACAAAAGTATTCGGGTCGAGAAGCAGGTTGATTCGCTCCCGGGCTGTAAGACGGCCGAGCCTATGAAGCTTGTCTATCTTTTCCTGTCCGCCACCCAGCTCCGCAGCCTTGTTGCGGTTTCCGAATTCAGTTAATTTTTCTTCTAATGAAATCATAAATTCAATTTTAACAGCTATTCCGCTCGCATATTTGCAACACGGCTACGGTTGCAGCGTCGCTACAATATCATTAATTCAATTATTCCAATTTCATCATCAATTGATGTGCGTCAACAGTATCTCCTTCTTTTACCAGTATTTCGAGTACGGTTTTGTCGTGAGTGGCTTTAAATTCACTCTGCATTTTCATGGCTTCAACCACGACCAGGGTCTGGCCGGCGTTTACCTGTTCCCCCACTGTTACCGGGATCTTCACCACTTTGCCGGGCATGGGCGAAACTACCGTATTCTCTTCTTCCTGGTCCATTCCCTGCTTTCGGCTGCTGATATATTTGGATTCAGCATCGACGATCTCCACATTAAAGGTCTTGGCAAAGGTGTTGACTATGTATGTTTTACTGGTATCGCCTTCAATAAGCTCCACATTGTATGAATGCCCGTTGTAGACAATGGAATAAACACCTTTTTCGACCATCACAATGTCGACATCATATTTATGCCCGTCGATATCGAGCAGGACTTTATTGCCGTTTCTGTTCAATACATCGATCTTTGCCGAGCGGTGTCCAAGATTTACTTCGTAGGCCATATTGGAAATTTACGATTTACGATTTTAAATTTACAATGTACCATGTACAATGTACAAATCAGTTTTTGTCATTTACCATTACAGTCGGAGGACATTGCGTTTACGGCCGAAGTCCTTCCAGTTGGAGCCGAGTTCACCGGTATACTGCGGGGGCTGGATGCGTTCGAGTTTGGTCAGGAAGTCAATGAAAGCAGCCATGATGGCCATGTCTTCACATTCTGTTCCGCAGGGGCGTGAAGTCAGCAGGAACCCTTCATTCTTCTCTATGAAGTGGGTGTTATAGTTTCCGCTGTTAAAATCGGGGGTGTCCATGATTTTTTCAAGGAACTTGATATTGGTCTTCACCCCTGTGATTTTATACTCATAAAGAGCCCGTTTCATTCGTGCAATCGCTTCGGGCCTTGTGGTTCCCCAGGAAATCAGCTTGGTGATCATGGGATCATAATATATCGGGATCTCATATCCTTCGTAAACATAACCGTCGCAACGGATACCAAGCCCGTGGGGTTCTGTGATATGCTTGATGGTCCCGGGATTGGGCATGAAATTATTATCAGGGTCTTCGGCATAGATCCTGCACTGTATGGCATGGCCGCTCTGCCTGAGGTCTTCCTGTTTGAAAGGCAGGGGGTTGCCGTTTGCGATATTGATCTGTTCTTTTACCAGGTCAACTCCTGCAACCCTTTCGGTAACCGGGTGTTCAACCTGGAGCCTGGTATTCATTTCAAGAAAATAATACTCCAGGTCATCGCTTACAATAAATTCTATGGTGCCCGCACCTTTGTAATTCACTGCTTTCGCTGCCTTAACGGCTTTTTCACCCATTTCGCGGCGAAGTTCGGGATTCATCAAAGGTGAAGGAGTTTCCTCTATGACTTTCTGGTGCCTTCTCTGGATGGAACACTCCCTTTCAAAAAGGTGTACCGCATTGCCCTGACTGTCGGCCAGTATCTGGAACTCGATATGATGCGGGGATTGTATATATTTTTCAATGTAGACTGAATCATTTCCAAAAGCATTCATGGCTTCTGACCTGGCACGGCGGAATGAAGATCCAACTTCCTCAATATTTTTAACCAGCCTCATGCCCTTGCCACCTCCACCAGCAGAAGCTTTGATCATTACAGGCAGACCTACCTCCTTAACTATCTTGAGGGCATGCTGTTCATCTCTGATCTTTTCTGTAGTGCCGGGTACAACAGGAACGCCGGCCGCGATCATGGTCAGGCGGGCTGTGATCTTATCACCCATAGTGGTGATGGCATAAGGATCAGGTCCTATAAAAATGATGCCTTCTTCCTGGCAGCGCCCGGCGAATGCAGCATTCTCCGAAAGAAACCCATACCCGGGATGCACCGCATCGGCTCCTGATTGCTTTGCAGTCCTGATGATCGCTTCAATATTAAGATAACTTTCACGTGATGGAGCCGGTCCTATATTATAAGCCTCATCTGCATACCTTACATGCATGGAATTACGGTCAGCATCTGAAAAAACAGCAACCGACCTTATGCCCATCTCACGGCATGAACGCATGACCCTGACTGCAATTTCACCACGGTTGGCAACCAGTACTTTTTTGATCATTTGCACTTAATTTATCTTAAACCGGGCGCGAAATTACGATATAAAATAACACACACACCAATCTATGTAGATGTAATCTATAAATTTCATTGTGAACAAGTTAACAGGTAGAAAATTTTTATCAATTAGTTCCTAGAGCAAAGCATTTTTTACGATCTTTGGAGCCTGTTACCAAATTTTCCTGATGCGGCAGAAATTTAATTTCTTTTTCCTGTGTTTCCTTCTGGTTTTATTTGCGGCATGTACGCATGAGAACAGGAAAACCGAAAAGCGAGCTGATCCTGCCCCGGTACTTTCCATTGCCGACACAAAGCGTTACAACCAGCTTCTCTCTGACCTGAATGAACTGAAGGCCGACAACTGCCTTAAAAATGCGTCACTTGGATACTTTATCATCGATATCACCAAGCAGGACAAGAAAACGGTCATTGCCCAGTACGATCAGACCCGCGCCATGATGCCCGCTTCAACCCTGAAACTGTTTGTCACTGCGCCTGCGCTGGAGATTTTCGGCAATCCAGTCATTCCGGAAGTCACAGTTACCAACCAGCACAGCGTGAACTGGAGGGCCTCCAAGCTTCTGCGTAAAATAGGAGGGAAACTTTACAACCATACTACCAAGGATGCCGGCGTGCAGGGGATCCTGGAATTCTGGAAAGCCAAGGGGCTCGATACCAAGGGAATGTACTTTGAAGACGGGAATGGTTTATCCAGGAATAACGCCATCTCCCCAAAACAGCTGGTCGATGCCCTGTACATCATGACCAATTCGAAATATTTCCTGCCGTTCTATGAATCGCTTCCTATCGCCGGGCTCACCGGCACCCTGCATAAAGCTTTGAGAGGAACTGCTGCCGAAGGTAGGGTCAGGGCAAAGACCGGGACTATTGCAGGCGTTAAAAGTTTCGCAGGCTATGTAAAAAGCGTTTCGGGCCGCGAACTGATCTTTTCTATCATTGTCAACGACTACACCTGCCGCACCAAGCTGATCAAAAAGAAGTTAGAGGCTATTTTACTGCGGATGGCGGAGGTTTAAATCTCCTACTTTTTGTATTCATGCGACGTAGTCGCAGGCTGGGCACAGTTGCGGGTCTTGGTCTCCTTGTCACGATAGTAATAACTGTATTTTTTGCTGCAGGAGGCTGCGGCAAGGCTCAGGATGAGGGCAATTACCAGTATTTTTTTACGGCTCATTGGTCAGAGTTCAGAGCTTCGTGATTAAAGGAATGACTGAAGTTCATACAATTTACGGTACACACCGTTTAGCTCGATGAGCGCCGTATGTGATCCCCTTTCGACTATCTCTCCTGCCTGCAAAACGATGATCTCGTCGGCAAACTGTATGGTTGAAAGCCGGTGCGCGATGACGATGGATGTACGGTTTTTCATGAGATTTTCGAGGGCCTGCTGCACCAGTCTTTCACTTTCGGTGTCAAGGGCCGAAGTGGCTTCATCAAGGATCATGATAGGCGGGTTCTTGAGCACGGCCCGGGCTATGCTGAGCCTCTGTCGCTGTCCGCCCGAAAGTTTCGTTCCCCTGTCGCCTATGTTGGTCTGGTAACCCATCGGCATATTTTCGATAAATTCATGAGCATTCGCAACGCGGGCAGCGGCTACGACATCCTCTTCGGTAGCCGTCTCCATACCAAAAGCAATATTATTGAATACAGTGTCATTGAACAGTATGGTCTCCTGAGAAACAATACCCATAAGGCCTCTCAGGTCGTTGATGACCATGTTCCGGATAGGCAGGCCGTCGATCAGGATATCGCCTTTGATGCAGTCGTAAAAACGGGGCATGAGGTCGACCATGGTGGACTTCCCTCCTCCCGAAGGCCCGACCAGAGCTATGGTTTTGCCTTTGGGGATCACCAGGCAGATGTCTTTAAGCACCTCCTCCTGTACATAGGCAAATGTGACGTGGGAGAATTCAATCTCTTTATCAAATGATTTCTTGCTGACGGCATCGGGGATCTGCTCTATCACTTCGGGTTCATTCATAACCTGTTCTATCCTGTCCATCGAGGCAGCGCCTTTCTGGAGGTTATACCAAGCCTGGGTGATGGTCTTGGCAGGGTTGATGATTTGAGAAAAGATCACCATATAAGTCAGGAATGTGGCTGCATCGAGGAGATTGCCGGGGGTGAACACCAGCTGGCCTCCGAACCACAGGACTATGCTGATGACCAATGCACCAAGGAACTCACTCAATGGTGAAGCCAGGTCGCGTTTACGGTAAAGCCTGACCATCAGCGTGTAGAAATGGTTGTTTGTTTTTGCGAACCTCTCGTTGGCAAAGTCGATGGCCGTGAAAGCTTTTATGATCCTGAGCCCCGAAAGGGTTTCCTCTATAATGGAAAGCAGGATGCCCATTTGCCGCTGGCCTTTGTCGGAAGTCCTTTTAAGGCTTTTCCCGATCTGGCCGATAATAAGCCCCGAAACAGGCAGCAGGATCAGGATAAATATCGTAAGCTTCGGGCTGATACCGAAAAGGACAGCCATGTATGCAAGGATAGCGATAGGGTCGCGGAAGAACATCTCGAGGGAGCTCATGATACTCCATTCAACTTCCTGAACATCGGTGGTCATACGTGAGATGATGTCGCCTTTTCTCTGCTCGTTGTAATATCCCAGCGGGAGGATCAGCGATTTATAATACAGCTCGCTCCTGAGATCTCTCACAACACCGTTCCTGACGGTAGCCAGGAAGAACATGGCAAGATAGCGGAAGAGGTTTCTGAGGAAGAACAGGACGACAATGGTGATGCTGATATACAGAAGCATTTGTTTTTCGCCGTTCTCAAGGATCATCTTTCCAAAGAAATAATTGAAGTTATCCTGGATCGATGATAAGCTAAGCATCTTGGTGAGGTCGCTGAGAGAATGTGCATTTGAAAAGTTCAGGGAAGGTGAGACCGGAACGACTTTCACTTTCTGAAAGAGCATGTTCAGAACCGGGATGAAGAGTGTGAACGAAACCAGTGAAAAAAGGGTCGAAAGGACATTGAACAGGATGTTAAGGCTGGCAAAAAGCCAGTACGGCTTAGCGAATCGCAGTATCCTGAGCAGTTTTTTCATAAGGGCAAATATATGAATTAAATATCAGGGAATATTACCTTTGTGCAATATTCAAAGTGAATGCATTTCAGGGTAACTTCCATCACGACAAAGCTGCTGCTTCTTTTCATGTTTGTGGGCCTGGCCTCCGTCACCGTGGTTGGGATTTATTCGTTTTATTCGGCCCGTGACGCTATTGTTAAACGCACCATGGACCAGCTTATTTCGGTAAGAGCGGTAAAGAAGCAGCAAATCGAGTATTTTTTTAGTGAAAAGATAAGGAACCTGGAATTCCTTTCGAGGAGCAACGACATGAAGCTTTTTGCAGACTATACGCAGGCTGAGGGAAAGAATAATACCGGGTTTATTGAGGCCCTGGGCAACATCAGGTTTTTTATACACTGCTATGGATTCCCGGGTACTTATCTCATCAGTGGAAGCCTTGACAAGCCTTCGGTTATATCGCTGAACGACAGCAGTGAAGTTTTGCCTACAGTGGAATATTCCCGTTTCGGGCAATTATGGAGGTCACTTCAGGATAATGGTTCACTCGCCGTTATAGACCTTTTAAGGAGAACTGCCACCGACACAATGCCTGCATGTTTCCTTGGCAGGGGAGTCAGGGATGCCTCAGGAAGGCTTGCCGGTGCTGTGATACTCGAAGTTTCTTCACTCGACATCAACCGCATCATGCTGCAGAACAACAGCAGGATAGGCCTGGGTCAAAGCGGTGAAGCATACCTGGTGGGGCAGGATTTACTGATGCGGTCAGAATCCCGTTTTATTAGGGGGTCAGTGCTTAAAACCCGTGTTAATTCCCTTAGCGCACAGAGGGCCATCGCTCACCATACCGGTGCGCTTGTGACGGCTGATTACAGGAATATCAAAGTATTCAGCGCATATGAACCTATTAATGTACCCGGTCTGAACTGGATCATACTGGCAGAGATCGATTATGCCGAAAGCCTGATCCCGGTTAACAGGATCAGGAATGATATTGTTTTGGTTTCGCTGATCATTTCAATCTTCATCCTGGCTATTGCCAGGCTGATATCCATCATGATCACACAGCCGCTGATCCGGCTGAAGAACGCGGCTCTCAAGGCCGGCCAGGGCGACTACAACAGCAGGGTCGATATCCGGTCGTCGGATGAGATAGGAGCCCTGGCCGGGACTTTCAACACCATGATCGACAGGATCAGAGAGGAACGGTCGAGAAGGCTTTCGGCCATGTTCGACGGGCAGGAGATGGAGAGGCAGCGTGTATCGAGGGAGCTTCACGACGGGCTTGGCCAGAAACTCGTGGGTGCGAAGCTTCAGCTTGAAAATTGTGAAGGCGAGGATTTTAAATGTTTGCAAAAGACCTATGCGGAGATCAGGAATGTATTCGGATCCCTGATCGATGAAACAAGGCAGATCTCGAATGACCTCATGCCGTCGGCCCTGCATGAGCTCGGGCTAGCCAATGCACTTGAAAACCTATGCAATACCGCGGGCCATCAGACGGGCAAGGAGGTGGAGTTTTCTTCTCATGGTTTTGAAGGTTCACCCGATGACAAGACGATGGTATACCTTTACAGAATCGGGCAGGAAGGGTTAAATAATGCAATCCGTCATTCAGGGGCAGATGTTATCAGCATGCAGCTTATTGAAAATAAAGAGAATATCATCCTTATTGTTGAAGACAACGGAAGCGGGTTTGACCAGGCCCGGGGGACCACGGGCGGAAACGGGATGTATAATATGAAGGAAAGGGCGGATATCCTCGGGGGGACTTTTAATGTTGAAACGGGCCCGGGGCAAGGAACAACAATCAGGGTTAAAATACCGAAACAGGCATGAACAGGAAGATCAGGGTCCTATTGGTGGATGATCACCAGATCATCCGCGACGGCCTCAGCAACATGATGCTGGAGGCAGGCGACATAGAGGTATGCGGTTGTGCAGCCGATGCAGGTACGGCGATGGAAATGGCCGGTAAAACAAGCCCTGACGTGGTCATTACCGATCTTTCGATGCCGGGGAGGTCAGGTATCGAGCTGATCCGTAAGATAGCAGAGAAATA
>Ga0316226_1000889_pt1 | contig 36211 bp, 28 predicted proteins | sample TBH18017metaG_FD_206009 | JGI IMG/M metagenome (GOLD analysis project Ga0316226, IMG submission 206009) | Freshwater microbial communities from Trout Bog Lake, Wisconsin, USA - TBH18017 | ecosystem: Environmental > Aquatic > Freshwater > Lake > Hypolimnion/Profundal zone | place: USA: Wisconsin...
ACCGCCAGTTTCAACTGCAACGCCGTTCTGACGACGGCCTTGGCGTCTGTCGGCAAGCAGACGTACTCCGATGTGGAGCATGTCATTGTGGATGGGCGCTCCACGGATGGCACGGCGGACTGCATCCGGGCCTGGGCGGCAACGGCTGCTGGTCGCGTCAAATGGATCAGCGAGCCGGATCGTGGACAATACGATGCCCTGAACAAGGGGCTTCGCCTGGCGACCGGCGATGTGGTGGGGATCTTGAACGCAGATGATTTCTTTGCCGCGGATGACATCCTGGCGCAAGTTGCCAGGGCGTTTGAAGATCCCGCCGTTGATTGCGTGTTTGGCGATGTGCGGTTTGTCCGGGAATCCAATCTGGGCCGGACGGTGCGCTACTACCGCGCGAAGCATTTCAGTCCCTGGATGCTGCGATTCGGATTCATGCCGCCACATCCCACTTTTTTTGCGCGACGCGAACTGTTTGAACATCTCGGCAACTACAAGACGGACTACCGCATTGCCGCGGACTACGAACTGCTGGTCCGGTTCCTCTGGCTGCACCGGGTCCGTTATCGGTACCTAGACGTTGCCATGACCCGCATGCGCCTGGGCGGCCGGAGCACGCGTTCGCCGCAGAGCACTTACATTCTCAATCGCGAAATCGTGCGCGGTTGTCGTGCAAATGGAATGTGGACGACGCTCCCGTTGTTGGGGTTCAAGTATCTGTTCAAGGTGTTTGAGCTACTGAATACGCGGGGTGAGTAGCTAGCGGATGGAGAGAATTGCGTTACTGAGCTACGGATGACGCGGATTGCGCGGATGGAGAGAATTGCGTTTCTTGGCTACGGATGACGCGGATTTGGCTGTAGATTCGGTTTTAGAAAACAGTAACGAAATCTCAATCCGCGAGATCCGCGTAATCCGTAGCTGAAAGAATTGTCATGTCCGTCGTTCTTATCAACGGCGGCAAATAGCGCGGATTTGGCTGTAGATTCGGTTTTAGAAAACAGTAACGAAATCTCAATCCGCGAGATCCGCGTAATCCGTAGCAAAAGTATTGTCATGTCCGTAGTTCTCATCACTGGTGCCTTCGGATTTGTCGGCACGAATCTTTCCGCCTGGCTGGCGCACCGCGGTCATCGTGTTCTGGCGCTGGATGTCGCTCCTCGCGCGCCATCCGCGTACGCCGAATTTCGGGCATGGGATGATCTGGATGGCTTCGATTGGCACACCGTGGATGCCGTCATCCACCTGGCGGGCAAGGCGCATGACACGCGCCACACCGTGGACCCGCAGGTGTATTTTGACGTCAACGTCGGACTCACCCGCCGCATCTTTTCCCGGTTTCTCGATTCCCGCGCCCGCACCTTTTTATTTTTCAGCTCGGTGAAAGCCGTGGCGGACCGTGCGCCGGATGGCCCGTTGACGGAAGATGCCGCGCCGGCGCCGCGCACGCCCTACGGACAGTCCAAGCTGGCGGCCGAGCAGTATCTGCAAGCTGCGGCATTGTCCGCGGAGCGCCGGCTGTATGTTTTGCGCCCCTGCATGATTCATGGTCCCGGGAACAAGGGGAATCTGAATCTATTGTACGGATTCGCGCGGCGCGGCCTGCCTTATCCGCTGGCGGCATTCGACAACCGCCGTTCCTTCACTTCGATTGAAAACCTGTGTCACGCCGTGGAAGGCTTGTTGCGGGTCGCGCCACCCTCCGGCATTTACCAGATGGCGGATGACGAGCCGGTTTCGACCACCACGTTGATGACATTGATGGCGGAGAGTCTGGGTAAAAGACCGCGAAACTGGCGGATCGATCCGGATCTCATCCGGTGGTGCGCGCGCGTGGGCGATCAATTGCATTTGCCGCTGAACACCGAGCGGTTGGAAAAGCTCACGGAATCGTATGTGGTCGCCAATGCCAGGCTGCGGAATGCGCTGGGCTTGGCGCGCTTCCCGGTGACGGCGGAAGATGGGCTGCGGAAAACGTTGGCGGCCTTTCGAAACCCGATCATGTTGTAAAGGAAACCCCGATGAAGCTAGATCTGGATTTGGACCGGTTCATTCGCGAAAAAGTCACGCGCCGCAGTGAAAGCCTGGTAGCAGCTGACTTAACACGTTGCGACGGGGAGCTGCGGGCGCGCCTCACGGGACGAAACGTGCTGGTGGTTGGCGGCGCAGGCAGTATTGGCGCGGCGTATATCAAGGCTGTGCTGCGATTTCCAGTGGCTTCGCTGTGCGTGATCGATCTGAATGAGAATGGCCTGACTGAACTGGTCCGGGATCTGCGGAGCACGGCCGGGTTGCGTCTGCCGGATCGTTTGCTGACCTACCCGGTCGGCCTTGTTGATCGCGTATTTGAGAAGATCATCCGGCAGGCGGGGCCTTTTGAAGTGGTGGCCAATTTTGCCGCGCACAAGCACGTGCGCAGCGAGAAGGATATATTTTCGGTCGAGGCCATGATCGAAAACAATGTCTTTCGGGCGCGGCGACTGCTGGAACTGCTGGCCGAGCACCGGCCGGAGCGTTTTTTCTGCGTTTCCACGGACAAGGCAGCCAATCCGGTCAACATCATGGGCGCCAGCAAGAAATTGATGGAGGAGGTGATTCTGGCATTTGCCGACCGTGTGCCGGTGACCACGGCGCGTTTTGCCAATGTGGCGTTTTCGAATGGCAGCCTGCCGCTGGGTTTTCTGGAGCGGCTGAGCCGGCGGCAACCCTGGTCCTGTCCGCGGGGGATCCGGCGGTACTTTGTCTCGCCGCAGGAAGCGGGCGAGATCTGCCTGATGGCCTCCATTCTCGGCGCTTCGGGCGAAATCTTCTTCCCTCGGCTGGACGAGCAGCGCGATCAAGTGCCTTTCACGGAGGTGGCGCTGTCCTTATTGCAGGAACTTGGCTTGCAGCCGTATTTGTGCGCCAGCGAAGAGGAGGCGCGGCAGAAGGCGGCGGCGCTGAATGGGGACTCGCGCACGTATCCGGTGTTTTTCTTCGATTCCGATACCTCGGGCGAGAAACCCGCGGAGGAGTTTGTGGCGCACGGAGAGGAGACCGACTTGGATCGTTTTCAGGGGTTGGGCGTGATTCGGAATGCGCGGCGCCGGGGCGTGGCGGAGGTGGATGTCATTATTGAAAATCTGCGGCGGTGCTTTGAACGTGAAAAGGTCACCAAGGCGGAAGTGGTCGGTGTGCTGCGGGAATATCTGCCTACGTTTGAGCATATCGAAAAGGGAAAACAGTTGGATCAGCGTATGTGAGAACAAGAGGGAATTGCGTTTCATAGCTACGGATCACGCGGATTGCGCGGATGGGGAGAGGAATTGCGTTTCATAGCTACGGATCACGCGGATTGCGCGGATGGGGAGAGGAATTGCGTTTCATAGCTACGGATCACGCGGGTTTGGTGGTAGATTCGGCTTCAGCAAACAATAACGAAATTTCAATCCGCGAGATCCGCGTAATCCGTAGCTAAAAGAATTGTCCCGTTCACATTAACGGCATGGGAAGAGTGGCAATGGAATTACTGTATAAAGATCTGACGGAGAAGATCATTGGAGCGGCGTTTGAGGTGCACAAGGCGCTTGGACATGGTTTTTTGGAGAAAGTCTACCAACGGGCCATGGTTGTCGAACTCAGATTACGTGGCCTGCTTGTAACGAGTGAGCCATCGGATCGTGTTTTCTTCAAGGACGTTTGTATTGGAGAATATGCCGCCGATTTGCTTGTTGAGGAGAAAGTTGTGGTTGAGCTGAAGGTGGCCGGTGAATTTAATCCAGCTGATCTGGCTCAACTCATCAACGAACTGCATGTCATTCGAAAAGAGGTTGGACTATTGATTAACTTCGGACGCAAAGGTGTCGAATTCCGAAGAGCAGTGAACCAACAAACGACAACCACCGAAGAAAATCTTGCGGCCCCAATCCGCGAAATCCTTAGCTAAATAGCGCAATTTTTCCGATCCGCGAGATCCGCGTTATCCGTAGCTAAGTAGCGCAATTTTTCCGATCCGCGAGATCCGCGTTATCCGTAGCTAAGTAACGTAATTTTCCCAATCCACGAAATCCGTAGCTCACCTCGCCGTCGCCCCCAATTCACACCAATCCGTAGCTAAGAAACAAAAAATGTACCCCATATTCAAACGCATTTGCGATTTCATCCTCGCGCTTCTGGCCATCCTTGTTCTGTCGCCGCTGTTGCTGCCGGTTTGTCTGGTTTTGTTGTGCACGGGCGAGCATCAGGTTTTTTATTTTCAGGAGCGCATCGGGTATCGAAACCGTCGCTTCCGGCTCTGGAAATTCGCCACCATGTTGCAGAACAGCCCCAACATGAGCGGCGGACTGCACACCACGCGGCGCGATCCGCGCGTGCTGCCGTTCGGGCGGTTGTTGCGCACGACGAAGCTCAACGAATTGCCGCAGCTCATAAATATCCTGCTGGGCGACATGGCCATTGTGGGCCCCCGTCCGTTGGTGGACAAAACTTTTGATCCTTACCCCGAGCATGTCAAACAGGCGATCTACAACGTGCGGCCCGGCTTGACGGGTGTTGGATCGATCGTTTTTCGCGACGAGGAACGTCTGTTGTCCGAGTGTGCACTGCCGCCGGCCGAGTTCTACCGGCGATTCGTTTCCCCGGCCAAGGGCGAGTTGGAACTCTGGTATCAACGAAACATGGGGTGGACCACGGACTGCAAACTCATTTTGCTGACTGCCTGGGCCATTTTGCGTCCACGCAACCAGTTGTTGCGGAAAATCTTTCCCACGTTGCCTGTGATTGATGTTCCGGGGCTTGGCTGAACATGCGCATTCTCTGGCTGCATCAGTACTTTGCGACGCCCGCCGGCTGGGGAAGCGTGCGGACATTTGAGTTGGGGCGGCGGTTTGTGGCGGCCGGGCATGCGGTGGATGTGCTGTGTTGTGCGGCATATGACGCCTCGCTTGCCGGACAAGGCGTGGTTGAAACGGCCGGGATGCAAATCCATGTCAGCCGGACGCGTTACCGGCCGCAGATGGGTTTTCTTGCTCGGGTGGGAGCCTTTCTCGCATTTGCAGGCTTCGCCGTGGGGCATGTGCTGCGGCGGGGCAGGAAATACGATCTCATCATTGCCTCGAGCAGCCCCTTGACGATGGCGATTCCCGCCCTGCTGGCGCGGTGGATCTGTGGAACACCTTTTGTATTTGAGGTGATTGACGTCTGGCCGGATGCGGCAATTGCAGCCGGTGTATTGCGCAATCGCGTGCTGCAATGGCTTGCGTTCTGTTTGGAGGCCTGCGCGTATCGGCAGGCCGCTTGCGTGGTGACCTGTTCCTCCGGCATGACTGAACGTGTTCTGCGCAAGGGTGTGAACGCCGCCAAGGTCATCACGATCTCGAATGGTTGCGATCTGGATGCGTTTCGGCCGGATCCTGCGCATCGCGCGCAGTTGCGCGCCGCGCGGGGTGTTCACGAGGGCCAATTGGTGGTGCTCTACACAGGCGCCATGGGTCGGAGCAATGCGGTGGATGACCTGGTGCAGGCGGCGGAGCAACTGAAAGACGATGCGCGGATTGTGTGGTGGTTTGCGGGCGACGGCGCAGAGGCGGAAAAATTGCGGCAATTGAAAACGGGACGGTTCTTCGGCAAGTTGCCCCGCGAACGGATCGCGGAACTTTGTCAGGCGGCGGATGTGGCGGTGGTGAGTTTTCTGCACGCGCCGCTGTTTCATGAAAATTCGCCGAATAAATTTTTTGATGCCATAGCCGCGGGCCTGCCGGTGGTGTTCAATCGTTCGACCTGGCTGGATGCCGACATGGCCGCGTACGGTTGCGGATTTTCCTGCCAGGGGAATCGACCGGCGATCGAGATGGCGGACCAATTGCGGGCGTTGGCCGATGACCCGGCTCTGCGCCAGCGCATGCAGGCTGGCGCGAGGCGGTTGGCGGAAGAGCGCTTTTCGCGGGATCAACAGGCGAAGATGTATTTGGATTGTCTCGCTGAATCGCAGGAAAAACGAAACCGTCCGACTGCGCATCGGTCACCTTGAAACGCATCTTGGACATTCTGCTCGTGTTGCTCACCGCGCCGCTCTGGCTGCTGGTGGTGGCGGTAACGGCCTTGCTGGTGTGGCGGCGGCTGGGACGGCCGGTTTTTTTCCGGCAGGAGCGCCTTGGATTGCTGGGGCGGGAGTTTTCGTTGATCAAATTCCGGACCATGCGTGTGGGCGTGGGTACGGACGACGAACGGATGACCTCGTTCGGCCGTTGGTTGCGCGCCACCAGTCTGGACGAACTGCCGGAACTGCTGCAGGTGATTCGCGGAGAGATGAGTCTGGTGGGACCACGACCGCTTCCCGTTCGGTATCGCTCGCGTTACACGCCCGAGCAGATGCGGCGGCACGAAGTGCGACCGGGCATCACCGGTTGGGCGCAGGTGAATGGCCGGAATGCACTGACGTGGGAAGAGAAATTCCGGCTGGATGTCTGGTATGTGGATCATCGCACGCTATGGCTGGATCTGCGCATATTACTGATGACGGTGTGGCAGGTGTTGCACGGACGTAATGTGTCTGCGGCCGGGCATGTCACCATGCCGGAGTTTTTGGGGAAACACCGCGAGGGGTTCCATGAGTAATTCTGCAGCGATCATTCAACCGCTCGTCCTGGTGGGCGCGAGCGGGTTTGGCCGTGAAATCCATCTGGCGTGCCGGCGGGCAGGTCTGGCGGTGACGGGCTTTTGCGATGATGCGGCGGACAGGCAGTCCGGCGAATTCTGCGGCGCGCCCTTGCTGGGCTCCATCGAACAGGCGGCTGCGCGGTTGGGCGCAGGGACGTGGTTTCACATCGCGGTGGGCGACAACCGGGTGCGGCAGCGACTGGCCGCGCGCGCGCAGGCGGCGGGTTGGCGACCCCGATCGGTGATCGATCCGTCGGCCATGGTCGCGCCGGACGCGGTGGTCGAGCCGGGCACGTATGTGGGGATTGGCAGCGTTGTTTCCTGCCTGGTGCATGTGGCGCAATTCGTGATCGTCAACCATCACGTCACGGTTGGGCATGAGTCCATGGTTGGCGCCTTTGTCCAACTCTGTCCGGGCGTGCGCGTCTCGGGAAATTGTGTGCTGGACGAGGGAACATTGGTGGGTTCCAACGCCGCGATCCTGCCGGGGAAACACCTGGGTAAATGGTCCGTGCTGGGAGCCGGTTCAGTGGCTGTGCATGATTTGGCAGATGGCGCACATGTGGTGCGTGTGCGATAATCGTATGGAACCTGTTGGACGGGCTGATCGCCCGGCCATCAAAGCAGAGAACTGCAATCAAACCGAAGCGGCTATATCTTTCGCCTCCGCACATGAGCGGGTTGGAGCAGGCGCGCATTACCGAGGCCTTTGCCAGCAATTACATTGCGCCGGTGGGGCCGATGGTGGACGCATTTGAGCAGGCTTTCACGAACAAGGTCGGCTTGCCGCATGCCTTGGCGGTGAACAGCGGTACGGCTGCCATGCATCTGGCCTTGCGTGCGCTGGGGGTTGGTCCGGGGGATACGGTTTTCTGCTCCACGCTGACGTTTATTGCCAGCATTTCTCCGGCGCTGCAACTGGGCGCGACGCCCGTGTTCATTGATGCGGATGCGTCTTCCTGGTGCCTGGACCCCACCGTGTTGGCGCGGGCGATCTCCGCAGCGGCGGCGCAGGGGCGTCTGCCCAAGGCCGTGGTGGCGGTGGATCTGTACGGGCAGTGTTGCGACATGGACCGGATTCTGGCGGTTTGCCGTCCGCATGGCATACCAGTGATCGAGGATGCGGCCGAGGCGTTGGGCGCAACCTACCGGGGGGTGCCGGCGGGACAGCGTGGCGATCTGGCCGTCTACTCATTCAACGGCAACAAGATCATCACCACCTCCGGCGGCGGTATGCTGGCCGCGCGCAATCCTGATTTCATCGCAAAGAGCCGGTTCTGGGCCTGTCAGGCGCGCGATCCGGCAGCGCATTACGAGCATTCCGAAATTGGCTACAACTATCGCCTGAGTAATATCCTGGCGGCCATGGGGTGCGCGCAGCTCGAGGTTCTGGAGGAGCGTGCCGCCGCCAAGCGTGCGATCTTTGACCGGTATTATTCGCAACTCGGCGACTTGCCTCGTGTTTCGTTCATGCCGGAAGCCACCTATGGCTGCTGCTCACGCTGGCTGACGGTGATGCAACTCAACGATGCCGGGGGGGCGACTCCGGAGGCGGTGCGGCTGGCGCTGGAGGAGGAGAATATCGAGGCGCGTCTGGTGTGGAAACCGATGCATCTGCAACCGATGTTTGCGGGCGTTCCATTTGTTGGATCGACGAGCACTGGAGATTTTCTCGCGCCGAGGCGCAGGGGTGCGGGGGAAGCTGGTGGCGCGGTCGGACAGTCGGACGGTCCGACAGTCGCACGGTCCCAACTCCCCACCGTAAGCGAAGCGCTCTTTCGCCACGGGCTCTGCCTGCCTTCGGGTACGGCCATGACCGGGAACGATGTCGACCGGGTTTGCGCTGTGGTGAGACGCGTGCTGGAGAAACATGCCCGTGGAAACTAGAGGACTAAAATTCGAGGCGATCGTAACGCGCGTGGCGCCCTTTGCCGCTGATCTGGGGATCATGGCGCTGGCGTATAGTGCCGCCTTCCTGCTGCGGTTTAATTTCGATGTGCCGGTGACGCATGTCTACTTGGGCATGCGCGCCTTTGTGGTGGTTGCGGTGCTGCAATTTGCGGCGCTGCAGCTTTTCGGTTGCTACCGGTTGGTTTGGCGGTTTATCAGCGTCTGCGATGTGCTCCGTTTCCTGTATGCAATCAGTGTGTCGACGGCGGCGCTGGTGCTGCTGCGGTTTGTGTTGCCGGACGTGCGGTTTGTGCGCCCGCCGCTCAGCATTGCCTTGATCAACAGTGGTTTTGTGCTTGGCGGATTGCTGCTGGCGCGGGTGTTCTGGCGGATTCGTGGCGAGTACGGTCAATCCGGCGCAGCGAATGGAAACGTGCTGCGGCGCACGCTGCTGGTTGGCGCGGGGGATGCGGGGAACACAGTGGCTCGCGAACTCCGGAGTCACGGCGCGGCAGCAATTGAGGTGGTGGGCTTTCTGGATGACGACCGGGCAAAGCAGGGGACGTTCATCCAGGGCATTCCGGTGCGCGGCGACATTGCGGACCTGCCGCGCATGGTGCGGGAATTGCGCGTGCAGGAGGTGATTGTCTCGATGGTGCGCGTTCCCCGCGAGGTGGTGCGGCAGGTCGCGCATTTGTGCGAGGCGGTTCACGTGCCGGTGCGGATTGCGCCCGGCTATCTTGAGATTCTGGACGGCTCGTTGACGGTCAATCAACTGCGCGAGGTGGACATTGCGGATCTGCTGGGACGCGAGGAGGTGGACTTTGGCGGCGAGGTTGAGCTGGCGCGGTTTGTCGGCGGGCGGCGCGTGTTGATCACTGGTGCGGGCGGCACGATCGGCGCGGAACTGGCGCGGCAGGTGGCGCGGCTGGGGCCTGAAACGCTGGTGCTGGTCGAGCGGAACGAGAACGCCCTGTATGAGATCGATCGCACGCTGCGTGAAACCTCCGGCGGACGCGCGGGTGTGCCGGTGGTGGCGGATATCGGCGATGCGGTCCGCATGCGTCAGGTGCTGGCAGCGCACCGCCCGCAGATCGTGCTGCATGCGGCGGCGCACAAGCATGTGCCGATGCTGGAAAGCAACGTGGCGGAGGCCGTTCGAAACAACGTGCTGGCCACCCGCACGCTGGGGGAATTGGCGGTGGCCGCGGGTGTCGACGTCTTTGTGCAGCTTTCGACGGACAAGGCGGTGAATCCATCCTCGGTGATGGGTGCGACCAAACGGCTGGCGGAACTGGCCTTGCAGGACCTCAATGCCGCCGGGAAAACGCGATTCTCCGCCGTGCGTTTCGGCAATGTGCTGGGCGCATCGGGATCGGTGGTGCCGCTCTTCCGGGAGCAGATCCGCAAAGGTGGCCCGGTGACGGTGACGCATCCGGACATGCGGCGATATTTCATGACCATCCCCGAGGCGGTACGGCTCGTGTTGCATGCGGCAGCTATGGCGGCGGGCGGTGAAATTTTCATCCTGAACATGGGCGAGCCGGTGCGCATCGTGGAATTGGCGGAGGAGATGATCCGTCTTTCCGGCTTCAAGCCACACGAGGAGATCGCCATCACCTTCACGGGCATCCGGCCGGGGGAGAAACTTTTCGAAGAGCTCAGTACGGATGCAGAACATGCGGACAAAACGCGGCATACCCGCATCTATATTGGAAAGATTGCCGCGACGGCGCATGAGGTTGTGGCGGCGCGGCTGCGCGCGCTGCAGGAACTTTGCGAGCAGGACATGGTCGATGACCGGATTCGTGCGGTGTTGATGCGGGAGGTTGAATGACCACCAACCAATTTAATCAGGCACGATGGCTGTGCTTTGCGCTGGCAGTCGCGGGGCTGCCGGTGCTGTTTTGGCCGGCCGTGCAGTTCTCAATGTCGATGTTCTCGGATCCGCACGAGGACCTGAGTCACGGCTGGCTGGTGCCGTTCGTGAGCGGGTATATCATTTGGCAGATGCGCGCGCCACTGCGCGCACGGGCGGCGGCGCCGGATGGACGTGGTTGTTTGGCGCTCCTGGGATGTTTTCTTTTGTTCTGGCTGGGGAGCCGCGGTGAACAGGCGCGACTGATGCAGTTTGGCATGATCGGCTGCGTGATGGCGCTGCCCTTCGCATTTTGGGGCGCTGGCGTCGCCCGGCTGTTGGTTTTTCCGGCGGCTTATTTGTGTTTCATGATTCCCACATCGTTCCTGGATGCGCTGACGTTCAAATTGCGCTTTCTGGCGGCTGCCATGGCGAGCGGCGTGCTGAACGGAGTGGGTGTTGCGGTGCAGCAGGTTGGCACGGCCATGATTTCGACGGGGGGTGCCGGTTTCAAGCTGGACGTGGCTGACCCCTGCAGCGGCATGCGGTCGGTTTTCGCGCTGGCGGCTTTGACGGCGGCGTATGCGTATTTCACGCAGCGGACGGCGCTGCGGCGCTGGCTGCTCTTTGCGTGCGCCGTGCCGCTGGCAGTGATCGGAAATATCGTGCGGATTGTGTCCATCGGAATTGTGGCGCATCTATTCGGGCAGGAGAAGGCCGTTGGGTTCTATCACGACTACTCGGCCTATGTGGTGTTTGCGGTGGCGGTATTGCTGATGGTGCAGGTTGGCGTCTGGGTGGGCAAAATTGGGCGCGAACCCCGTGTCAAGGAGGAGCATTTTGCGGTGCCGTCTGCGGGGGAAGGTCGCTGGCGCCTCGGCGCGTTGCTGCCGTGTTTTCTGGCGCTTGTGCTGCTCAGCGCCTGCCTGGGCGCGGTGCGGTTGAGTTCGCAACCGGAAATGGAGCCGGACAACTTCATTGCGGCTGACCAACCGGTTCAAATTGGTGAATTCCGGGGGCGCACGCCCTGGTTCTGCCAAAATGACCAGTGTCTGGCGACTTTCGATGCGGACGAACTCGTTCGGGCGGATACCAATACACCTCCGGTTTGTCCACGGTGCGGCCAGCCGCTGGCCCGGATTTCGCTGGGCGAAAAGAATCTGCTGCCGGCGGACACACGCATTCTGAAACGCAACTACAGCCGTGGCGACGGCACGATGGTGGATATGACCGTGGTGGTCAGCGGCAAGTCGCGGTTGAGCATCCACCGTCCCGAGATGTGCCTGCCGGGACAGGGGTTTCAGATTTTATCATCGCAGGTCCGTACGCTGAATCTTGGGCACGGGAAAACCTTGAGCGTCAAGATCGTCAAAGCCGCCCGTGCGGGTGAAGGCCCCATCGGTTTCATGTACTGGTTCGTCAATCCACGATGCGAAACGGCCTCGCACTGGGTGCGGATTTTCAGCGATGTCTGGGATCGTTCCGTTCATAATCGCGTGAATCGCTGGTGCATGGTGACGGTATTCACCACCCAATCCCTGGACGACCCCGAGACGCTGCGGAATCTGGAATCGTTACTCGGCGAATGGTATCCGCGGATGTTGCTTCGGTAGCGCCGGGCCACGCGATCCCGGAACAGTCGTTTGCAGCTGGTGAAGCAATGATGCACGAACGTATGCGCACGCCTGCTTTTCTGGTTGTCGTATTCTTCGGGTTCCTCAGTCTTTATGCGCTCACGGCGCAGCGGGATGTCAATTGGCAGGACAGCGGCGTCCGGCAGTGGCGCATTCTCACGAGCGACTACACGGGGGTGGAGGGAATTGCGCTTTCCCATCCGCTCTACATCGGCATGGCGCATGCCTTCACGCATGTTTGTCCGCTGGGAACGCCATTATTCCGGTTGAATCTGTTCAGTGCTTTGGGAATGGCGCTGGCGCTGACCTTGCTGGCATTGCTGGTGATTCGTCTGACGGGAAGCCCGTGGGCGGCGCTGGGATCGGTCCTGCTGCTCGGATTGGCGCACATGCCCTGGTGGCTGGCGACCATCACGGAAGTCTACACGTGGTCGCTGGCTGCGATTCTGTGCGAGCTGGTGCTGCTGCATGCCCTGCTCACGGCGCCTCGTTCCCGTACGCTCGTGGCGCTGGCATTGGTCACCGGTCTCGGGTTGTCCATCCATGATTTTTCGCTGTTGGGATTGCCGGTTGATCTGACGGTGGCGGTGTGGCTGGTTCGGCGCGGGCAGATTCCAGCGCGTGCGTTGGGATGGAGTGCGCTGGCGTATGTTGTCGGGAGCTCGCCATACCTGGGGCTGATGCTGCGGGAAGCCATTGCGCGCCAGAGTTTCGTCGCGGCGGCGTCCAGCGCGTTGTTTGGCAATGACTACGCGCATCAGGTGCTGGGGCTCTGGTCTGAGACGATTCGGCTGGCCAAGCCGAACTTTTGTCTGTTTCTGCTAAACTTTGCCAGTCCCTGCTGGCTGCTGGCTGCTTTGGGATTATGGGTTGCGCGATGGCGCATGGCGTCTTCCTTTCGGATGTGCCTGCTGGCCTTGACGGCAATCCATGGGATATTCTTCCTGCGTTATTTTGTGGCTGATCAGGCCACGTTTGCGCTCCCCACCCTGGCGATGCTGGCAGTCTGGGCTGGCATTGGCTTTGCCTGGGTGTTGGAGCGCGCCGCAAAATACCGAGGGCAGTGGAACGTGCTTTTGACGGCGGGACTGCTCGTTGTGCCGGCGGTTGACTGGGGGATCTGCCGGTTGGCGGAGGCTTACGATCTGGCGCCGCACCGCGCGCGCGCATTGCCATTTCGCCACGAGATGCGTTACTGGCTGCTGCCGTGGAAATGCAATGAGCACTCCGCCCAGCTCTTTACCGAAGCCGTTTGGGCGCAATTGAAATCCGGCGCGATCCTGTATGCGGATGGATCGGCGGCCGGGCCGCTGCTGGCGACGGCCGCGGCATCCCACCGAGGAACCGGTGTCCGGATTATTTCGCCTTACGATTTGGATGAAACGGAACTGACGAACCTGGTGTGTGCCGCACCAGAGCGGCCATTTTATGTCGTGTCGCCTGTGCCCGGATATGTGCCGGCGGGTCTATTGTCCGGTGATTTTGCGTTTGCGAAGACGGGTGTCCTCTTTCGTGTGACGCGCAAGGCGGGCGATTCCGGACCGGATGGTGCGAAAACACGGCGCTGACGGAGCTGTGTGCCGTCAATGAAATGCGTTAGTTGCTTTTCCCGGTCAGCGCCCACAGCAGCAGTCGTTCGCGGGTGGCGGCCACGTCGAGTCGCTGCGTCATGGCTGGATCATGCTGCAACGTCTTGCGGATGGCGCCGCTATTCCGGCGCAGCAGATCCCGGGCGCGCAGGAGATAAGCCAGCGGCAGGCCGAACCACCAGCGGGCGCAGGCATATTCCCGCTGCAGGAATGCGCGCGGCATGCAGATCCGCCGAACCAACAGGCCGATGCGTGCGAGCAAATGGCGTTGTTGAAATTCCAGCAGTGTGCGCTCCGCGGATAATGCGCATTGTTCGCTGGAAGCCAGAATGAGCTGGAGGACCTGCGCGTGTTGTGCGCCTTCTTCGGCCGGCGGCCAATCTGCAATGGCAAGCGGTGGTTCCTGATCGAACAGATCGCAGGTGACGGAAATAATTCGCGGCAGGGCGTGTGTCATGCCCCATTCCGCGGCAATCGTCTGCAAGGACCGGCGGCATGCAGCATCATTGGCCAGTTGGCGGCTCAGCAGGGCGATGTCGAGATAGCCGCGCAGCGGCAGCACAAAGCGGTGATGCAGGATGTGGTAGGCCAGATGCACCAGCTGTTCCTCCGGGCACAGGGCGAGGATGGGCACTCCCAGCAGCGTTTCAGGCACCAGCCGTTCTTCGAGATGCGTTATTTTGGGCTGGTGCAGCGGCGGATTAATTGCCACTCCGAGCGACCAGTGCAGTTCCAGCGGCCACGCATGGCGGGGGCAAGTGTAGGTCTGGTCGCTGTCGAGTTCAATGGAGGCGATGATGCCTTGGGGTGTATAGCCGAGTTGGCGCAGCGCTTCCTGGGCGCGTGCGAGTTCCTGCGGCGGCACCAGCAGGTCAATGTCGCACATGGGGCGCTGGCCGGGCTCAGGATAGACATGCGTCGCCAGCCAGGCGCCCTTCAGGGGCACGGCGCGGATGTGCGCCTCGGTCAGCGCAGCCAGCAGTTCGCGCGTTTGTGCTTCACGGTGTACGGCAGAGACCGCCTCATACAGGCTTTGTTGACGCCAGCGCGCCATGATGGCTGGTGGCGGTTGTTGGTCCGCAGGGTACTGGAGCAGCGCAGGATAGAGAAACGCATCCACGCCGTGGTGCATGGCTTGTTGCAGCAGCGTCGGCCAGTCTGTGACAACAGCCGGTTGCCGGCCGGCGAGCGTGGCGCGCAGCAGTTGCACCAGTTCGCGGCTGGACGCCGGAAGAGTGTCGGACGGTACGGACATTGCGCGTCTAGTTTAGTCACCGGCTTGCGATTTGTCATCGCGCAATCTATCAAAACCGTGGAAAGATCGATCCGAGGGGTGGCGAATCGCACGGGATTGCGTTATTTTGCCCTGGTTCTCAAATTCAGCGCTTCTGCGGAACCGGCATCGGCTATATAATGAAGCCGCGCAGACTTTAAGAGCTATCCTATGCACTGTCCCTTCCAATTTGACGATCTGGCGGTCTTGGGCGCTCCCTTGTGGGCGGTCAGTCTCGCGAGGTATGTGCTGGCCTTTGGCATGGCGGCATTGGTTACTCTGGCGCTGACTCCGGTTGTGCGCGAACTGGCACGCCGATGCGGCATGGTCGATCAACCCGATAGCCGGCGCATCCATAAGATACCGACGCCGCGCGCCGGCGGTCTGGCCATTTTTGCCGCCTTCCACCTGACGATCGGTTATGTGGTGTGGACAACTGGACGCGATTTCAGTCCGCAGTTTCCGGCCTCCTGGTGGTTTCTGTTTCTGGGTGTTTCGTCGCTGCTGGTGGCAATCGGATTGCTCGATGACCGCTTCAGCCTCAAGCCCTGGCTCAAACTGTCCGGGCAGGTTGTTGTGGCGGCGATTCTGTACGCCAACGGGTTGAATTTCAGTTCGTTTTTCGTTTCCCAGTTTCCTGCCTGGGTCAACTGCCTGCTCACGATCTTCTGGATTGTCGGCGCCATCAATGCGTTCAACCTGATCGACGGCCTGGATGGTCTTGCCGCAGGGCTGGCATTCATTGCCTCGCTGGGACTGGCAGGCACCATGTTCTTCCGAAACATGTCCAGTTCGGCAATTCCCTATCTGGCGCTGGCCGGCGCCTGTCTGGGCTTTCTGCGCTACAATTTTCATCCGGCATCCGTTTTCCTGGGCGACACCGGCAGCATGTTTCTGGGCCTGACGCTGGCGGTGCTGCCATTGATGACGGCGTCCAAGCAGGAATTGCTGGCATCGCTCGGTGTGCCGCTGCTGGTGATGGGGATTCCAATCTTCGACACGGTGGTCGCGATTTGGCGCCGCTCGATTCGCGCGTCGCTCCCCAATGCCGTCGCTGTTGGCTCGCGGCAGTTCCGCATGATGCAGGGTGACAAGGAGCATTTGCACCACCGCATCCTGGCCAAGACCACGAATCAGCGTCATGCGGCCCTGCTGCTCTACGTGGTGAATATTGTGCTGGTGGCCGTCGGCTTTGGGGCCATGTTTCTGGGGAAACAGCGCGCTCCGGGCATTTATCTGCTGGCGTTCGTGGTTGCGGTGTTCGTGGCGGTCCGTCATTTGACGCATGTGGAACTCTGGGATACCGGCCGGGTCTTTCTCTCCCGCACACGCGGCACGCTTTCGCAGGGGTTGGTGGTGCCGGTTTACATGTGCCTGGATATTCTGTCCCTTGCTGTGGCTTGGGGTGTGAGCCGGTGGCTGGCGGACCTTCCCGTCGATACGCAGGACATGAAGTTGTCGCTGCCGTGTTTTGTAGTGCCGGTATTTGTCCTGCTGGCAGCGGCACGCGTCTATAACCGCGTCTGGTCGAGGGCGTTGTTGCGCGAATATGTCCTGATGGCCGTGACTGTGTTGGGCGGCGTATTACTGGCGGCCGGCTCCGTCATCCTGATGAACATTCAGGAGCCGGGATGGGTGCGGGCAGCCTTTCTTTACTTGGTGCTGGCACAAATCCTGACGGTTGGCGTGCGGTTGTTTCGGGAGATGGTGCGCGAAAGTGTTGCCGCGATCGAGCGGTTGAAACTGTTGGAACGTTCCGATGCCACGCGGTTGCTCATTTGCGGCGGCGGTGAGCGCTTCCGCCTGTTTCTGCGCGAAAGACGTTCCCAGACCGGATATAACACACGTGTGGTGGTGGGCGTGCTCGACGATGACATCAATCTACGCGGGCGGATGGTGATGGGACATCCGGTGCTGGGATCGCTTGACGAACTTCCCGCCGTGGTGGTTACGCACCGCATCGGTGCGGCCATCATCACGGCCGATATGTCGGACGCACGGCGCTCGGAACTGATCGCCCTGGCGCGCCAGGCAGGCATTCCATTGTTGGAATGGTCTAGCATCGAGCGTCAGCTGACTTAGAACACAGGAGTCAGATTCAACATGCCGGATACCAGCCGCCATATCATCGCCGTTTTGCTTCCGGACCGCGTGGGCGCGCTGCGTGATGTCACGGCGACCATTGTCAAACTCAACGGCAATATCGCCGGCATCCGCCAAAGCATTGTGGATGGGTTTTTCAGCCTGGTCTTCACTTCCGAACACCCGGCGATGATTTCCTCCGAACAGATTCGGAAGGCACTGGCGGCGCAGCTCGAACCCGAGGCGGCCATTGTCGTGCAAAGCTACGCCTCCCGTCCGGCGCCGCCGCTGGCGTCCGGCGCCCGCTATGTGGCCATGACCCGCGGTCCGGATCGCCCCGGAACCATCCACGCCATCAGTGCTTTTTTTGTCGAACATGGCATTAATATTGAAGACTGGCAGGTCGAGAACGAAGGCGCGGATGTTATTTACACGGCGCAGGTATCGCTGCCCGAGTCTGCCGATTTCCGCCGGATTCAGGAGGCTTTTCGCAAGACGATGACCGCGCATGGCCTTACCGCAAGCATCTGCCACGAAAACATCTTCCGCGCCACCAATGAGATCGGGCCGATCAAGGGACTGTTGGGACGGTAAAAATGCTGACACGACAAGATGTTCTTTCCACGCTGCGAATGGTCCAGGAGGAAAACCTGGATGTTCGCACGGTGACGCTTGGCATCAACCTCAATGTGTGCGCGGGCCGCGATCCGGATGCCCTGATTGCGGCGGTGCAGGCGCGGATTGTCGAACAAGCCCGTGATCTGGTGCGTCTGTGCGACGAGGTCGCGGCGCGCTATGGCCTGCCCATCGTGAACAAGCGTCTGGCGATTTCGCCGGCCAGCATCCTGCTCGAAGGCCATACACAAGCCACGGCCGTGCGTCTGGCGCAGGCACTGGATCAGGCGGCCACGGATGTGCAGGTGGATCTGATCGGCGGTTTCTCGGCCCTGGTTCAAAAGGGCATGACGCCGGGCGAGCGCGTCCTGATCGATTCCCTGCCGGAGGTGCTGACGAACACGCGACGGGTGTGCGCATCGATCAACGTGGGCACCACGCGCGCCGGATTGAATGTGGATGCGGTGCGGCTCGTGGCGGCGCGCATCCTGGACGCGGCCCAGGCCAGTCGCGCACAGCACGGATTTGCCAGCGCGAAACTGGTGGTCTTCGCCAACATGCCGGAGGACAATCCGTTCATGGCGGGCGCGATGCTGGGGTCGGGCGAGGCTGAACGCGTGATCAATGTCGGCGTCAGCGGTCCGGGTGTGGTGAAGCGCGCCATTGATCGTCTGCTGCGCAACGATCCGGACGCGACGCTGGATGAACTGGCCGAGGAGATCAAGCACACGGCTTTTCGCGTGACGCGCACCGGCGAACTGATCGGACGCGAGGTGGCGGATCGTCTCGGGGTGCCCTTTGGCGTGGTGGACCTCTCGCTCGCACCCACGCCGCGCGTGGGCGACAGCGTCGGCGAGATCTACCAGAGCCTCGGCATCACCCGGCTGGGCGCGCCGGGCACTACGGCGGCGGTCATGCTGTTGAATGATGCCGTCAAGAAAGGCGGCGCATTCGCCTCCAGCGCGGTTGGCGGCCTTTCCGGCGCCTTTATTCCGGTCATGGAAGACCATGCGCTCTCGCAGGCCGTGACGGACGGCACGCTGACGATCGAAAAACTCGAAGCCATGACCGCCGTCTGTTCTGTGGGGCTGGACATGATCCTGCTGCCCGGCGACATCTCCGTTGAATCCATCGCCGGCCTCATCATGGACGAGGCGGCCATCGGCATTTCCAACCGCAAAACCACCGGCGTGCGCGTGATTCCGGTGCCGGGCGCCAAACGCGGCGACCGCGTGGACTTCGGCGGTCTGTTTGGCTCCGGCACGGTGACGCAACCGGCCTGCATGGAGGGTGGCGCTGCTTTTGTCCGCCGCGGCGGACACATTCCCGCGCCCATTCATAGCCTGATGAACTGATTGTGTCCCGGTTGGTCAGTTGGCCGGCGAACAATAATTTCGGCACACAGAACGCAAACGGCTCGCAGGGTAAATTCCTTGCGAGCCGTTTGCGTTTTTTGTTGGATCGCGCGTGCGTGCTGTATTTTGTCGAGCGTCTGACCCCAGTTTACGACACGCCGCGTGCGCTTTGCTGGTAGAATTCGACCAGATGACGGATTTCCGGGAGGTCCGGTACTTCGTATTTGATGCGCTCCATGGCCTGCGAGCGGTTGAGACCTTCGCGGTAAAGCAGACGATAGGCTTCCTTGAGCGCGGCACGGGTCTCTTGGGAGACGCCGCGGCGTTGCAGTCCGACGATGTTGGGGCCGATCACCGTGGCCGCTTCTCCATCCGTGATCATGTATGGCGGACAGTCCTGGCGCACCTTGGTTGCGCCGCCAATCATGGCCATGGTGCCAATGCGGCAGAATTGGTGGACACCGGTCATCCCCGCGATGATCGCGAAATCCTCCACCTTGACCTCACCCGCCAGCTGGGCGCTGTTGGACATGATGACTTCGTTGCCCACGACGCAGCCGTGTGCGATGTGGCAATAGGCCATGATCAGGCATTTGCTGCCGACCTTGGTGATTTCACCCTCCTTGGTGCCGGTGTGGATGGTGGTGAACTCGCGCAGCACGGTTTGATCGCCGATCTCGGCGAAGGTCACACAGCCGGTATATTTAAGATCCTGCGTCTTCATGCCAATGCAGGCGAAGGGGAAGAGCTGACACTCACGGCCGATGGTGGTGTGGCCGTCCACGACCACATGCGATTGCAATACGGTGCCGCCGCCGAGTTTCACGTGTTGCCCGATGACGCAGTAGGGGCCGATGACCACACTGGGGTCCACCTGGGCGTCGGGGTGAATAATGGCTGTGGGATGAACGTTGGACATGCGGGCTCCTTCAAAAGAGGCGCAAGCGCCTCCAAACTCGTGCCGGGAAAAATAGCACAAAGCAGCGGCATGGTGAAACGCCTAATTGCGATCGTGTATGTCCGGGCGCGTGCAACTGTTGCGTGAATAGCCCTGGAGCAGTTTTCAGGCTTACAGCGGACTGGCGCCGCGAAACGACTTTATCGACTACGAACCTGTGCTGGCGTTGCTGGGTGGGGTGAAAAAGGACAGGGAGCGACGCTACCAACAGTTCGTTGAAAACGGATTGGCGATGGACGACGCGGCATCTCTATTGGGCGTGCAAACCGGCGTAGCGATTAGTTGCCAGCTTAAGAAATTGGCGCAACTTCTTGAGGTGGACAGGGCATTACGCCTGAACGTGGAACAAATCGAAAAGCGTCTGGACGGAAAACAGAGACACTATTCTAAGGGCTGACCCCTCGGTGGCTCTTGTGGAGGCGGCTCACGAGTCTAAAATCCAGCTCGGTGGCTCTTCGGCGCTGATAGCGGTCTTTCATCTTCTGCAGCAGGGCATCCCAGTGCTCTGCAGTCGGCTGGGTATTTTTCTCCCAGTTGTCCTCGCCTAGGATCCGAAACGCCCACACGACTTTCTGCCGCGCCACGGTGACTTGCACCTCGCGTTTGGCTCCATTTTCCAAGCGTTCAAACCAATTGATCGGGTTCTGCATCGTTAACTCCGCTGCTTGGCCCCGCGAGGGACAGCCTGCACACTTTCTAATTGGCTGATCAGGGGCTCGTCCCGTTCCGTCACGAAATTGATCACGACGCCGGGGCGGCCTGCACGAGCAGTCCGGCCGGCCCGATGGAGGTAATTTTCCATTTCCTTGGGGAGGTGATAGTTGATGACCCGTCCGACATGCTCGACGTCCAAGCCTCTGGACGCCAGGTCGGTCGCGATTAAGAGGTCGATTTGACCCTCACGGAAGGCTTTCAGGTTGGATCGTCTTTCCAGCTTGTCCATCTCACCGCGATAGATCGCGCAGGCATGATTCCGCGCTTTGAGTTCATCGGCGAGTTGGTCGCATTGTTCGCGGGTGTTGGTGAAAATGAGCGTCCCGCCCTTGACGGGCTTGGCAAGCAAGGTCTCCAGCAGGGGCAAACGTTTTCCGTCCAGTACGGTGCGATTGATCGTGGTGAGGCTGGGCACCACTTTGTGGTGGCCTTCGCTTTGGATGACTTCGGCGCCTGTAAACAGCTTCTGGATGAGTTGCTGCACGGCCGGAGACATGGTTGCCGAAAACAAAGCCATTTGGCGTTGAGGTGGGCACGCCTGCACAATACGACTGGCATCGGGAAGGAACCCGCTGTCCAGCATCTGATCCGCTTCATCAAACACCAGGATACGCATGTCCCCCAGGTTCACGAGACTCCGGTCCAGCAACATCACAAGACGCCCCGGCGTCGCCACGAGAATCTCAAAAGGCCCGGTGATGTTTCTTTTGGCGACGTCCAGTGTCGTGCCGCCGAGCACCGTGCGAACCCGCAGACGGGTTGCATGGGTAAAAAGCTTGAAGACCCGGGATATCTGCTCGCCGAGTTCGCGCGTCGGGACAATGACGGCGGCGCGGGGTTGGCTGTCCAGACTCACGGGTTTGCCGGCGTTTTCCAGTGATTTCAATTGATGGAGCACCGGCAGCGCATAGGCCAGTGTCTTGCCGCTACCGGTCTCTGCAACGCCCACAACCGATCGGCCCTCAAGCAAAGCAGGAAGTACCCGTTCCTGAATCTCGGTGGGCGTGACAATGGCTTTCTCGGTGAGCGTTGCCTGCAGGGAGGGGAGCAGCGTAAAATGGGTGAATGACGTCATGTGAGAATCTATCCTTACTGATTCCGCGGAATCAGGATTGCTGCCACTACCACGCAGATTACTGCCGGCAGCCAGACAATGAATTCGGGGTGCAGTCCTGGATTGCCTTTGAACGCGTCGGCCAGAATCATGGCCATATAGTAAAGCAATGCAATGCCCAGGCCGATGGCCACGCCGATGGTGGATTCCCGGCGGTGGGAGCGGATGCCCAGCGGCATGCCGATCAGGGCGAAAAAGAAGGCGGCGCAGCCAAGCGCGGTTCGCTTGTACAGTTCCACGCGGATTTCCGTTGGCAGTCCCCGCGCACGTTTGGTGGCTTGGGCCGCGACCGGATTGTTTGTACCCTTAGGGCCTTTGGCGATCAATTCACGCGCCAGTTCATGTACGAGATTGAGGCAGCAGGTTTTTCCCTTCGCGTCCAAGCGGGCGCAGTCCGGGCAGGCCTTGATGATGGCGACAGCCGTGGCGGGGTCTGCCTGCAGTAGTTCGGCTTCCGGCAGGATCTGGCGCAATTCACCAGATCCGGAGGTGCGTACTTTTTTGGGGCGGTTGGCGGGTTTGAACGCATCCGGGATTTTGTGTGTCAAACGGCTGGCCGTGGCGGCGCCCGGATGCTCATCCTCGGCAGGGTCGATGACGGCGTCATACAGTTCGAGGTTCAGGTCGTCCCCCTGCCGGGTGACGCGGGCGCGCGCCGCGCGGATTTCCTGATCCTGGCCTTTGGGTGTCTTGTCGTACATGCGCAGATCGGTCAACCATTCATTGGTGCGGCTGGCAAACCAGATTTTCATGTTGGAGGGGCCATCATTAAAGATGCCGGGTTCCATCATGTCCAAGCCCAGATTTGACGTTGCGTTCAGGGCCAGTTGCGCGCGGGCATCCTCGCTGCGCGGCACGACTTCATTGTGGATATAGAGGCAGAGGGCGCTGAGCGCCACGGCCAGCAGCAGTGGGCCCAGCATGACACGCAGCAGGTTGATCCCGCAGGCGCGCATGGCCGCGATTTCGCTGTCGGTTGAAAGACGGCCGAAGACTAGCAGCGCGGAGATCAATACCGCCAGCGGAATGGTAAAGCCGATGGTTTCGGGGATGCCGGCCAGAAAATAGCTGCCGACCACCGCGACCGGCATGCCCTTGGCGATCAGGCTCGTCACCTTGACCAGCAGGCCAATGGAAAGCACAAACGTCAATACCAGCCAGCAAAGCGTGAAGGCTGTCAGGAAACTTTCAATAATATAGCGGTTGATGGTCTTCATAAGGCCGGAGTCGTGTCGCCGAAATAATAAGAAAGGCCGGCCTCCATACAGCTGAAGCAGGCATGGCGGTTGGACAGGCGCATGGTCATGGCAGTGGCGTCCATGCGCAGCGACCAGTGTTCCGAAAGCGTATACAGAAAACCTGCGCCCAAGCGGGGCACGGCCCCTTCTTCGCGGTTGTCCGGGAGTGCGCGGCCAGCGCTCCAAAAGCAGCCTGCGCCGACATTCAAGAAAGGATCGAACCGCTCCCATCGCGCCAGGTGGATGATGGCATCGGCCCAGGCGCCGTAGATGCCGTGGTCGCCGTCATCCACAGCGCCGTTGCGGCTGTTGAAGTCGCCTGCCAGCCCGCCAAGTTCAAACGAGACGGGCGCATCCAGGTCGTAACCGAGACGTAACGTTTCAGCCAGACCGTCATGCGCTGGTTGGGCGCCGGAGAAAAGCAGCACGCCCTCGCCGGCAGTGACATGCCAGGATTCGCCGCCCTGAACCGGACTGTTGAGCGACGCCAAACACAGAAGCAGCGTTACGGGCAGGGGCAGAATTTGCGCAGGCCATACTAAAAGACGGAGCTTTCTCCTCATGCGGGGAGTATAGGACCGGACGCGCGCGGCAGGCAAGGGACAAAGCGGGTTCTGTAGCTGTGGAAGATGCTGCGGCACGTGCTGGCATTGCATGTGAATTTGCTCGGCGGCGACGGCGCGCCGCCTTCCGGCGAGAGATCGATGAATTGCGCGGCGGATGGGGTGAGAGATCAACCGGGTTGAAATACTGAAAGGGGCCGTACCGTCGGCACCGCGCCCAGCGCAGTTCAGTCGATTCAAGGCATGAACTGAGCAAAGGACTACACTCGGCAGCCTTCCGGCAGCACCAGTCCGTCCGCGACCTTGGCGCAAATCGCTTCGCCCGCCAGTCGTTTGGCAATGGCCAGCGCGAATTCCATGCTCGTGCCAGGCCCCTGGCTGGTGATGAAATTGCCATCTTCGACCACCCGGTCGGTGCTGACCTGCATGCCCGGAAACTGATCGCGCACGCCCGGGTGGCAGGTGAAGCGAATGCCTTGCAGCACACCTGCGGTCTTGAGCACCGTCGGGCCGGCGCAGACAGCTGCTACCAGTTTGCCGGTCTTGACGCAATATTGCACCAGTTCCAGCACGCGCGAATCGCCGGCCAGCCGCCGCGCGCCGCCGGCGCCGCCGGGGATGATCAATGCATGGCATTCGACCGGGTTGGCCTCGTTCAACAGAACGTCCGCAATCAGGCGCACACCGCGCGAGGCGGTGACTTCGCGCGTCAGTCCGGTGGATGCTGCCACCACCTCAACGCCTGCCCGCCGCAGCACATCGATGGCGATGACAGCCTCCATTTCCTCCATGCCTTCCGCCAGTAAAATTAAAGCGCGCTTCATGGTGAACCCCCTTTCGTGCAGAACAACAAGGCTCATCATATGACAATGTGCAGCATGAAGCACCCTCACAAATAACCCGCCAGCGCCATAATAAATACCTTACAGATCAAAAGCGGCGCGTTGCAGTTAAACGGCAAAGTGTGGTATTTAGCTACATGCAGTTGTTTAATTTGTCACGGACAACGCCCATTCGGGCAGGCGAGGAAATTGACATGCATGCCATTATGTTTCGATCCGGACGCCTTTCCCGTAGTTGGCTCGTGTCGGGATTATTGTGTTGGGCGGGTTTCGTCCAAGGGGGGCCAGGCGCGGCATTAACGGTTTCTCCTGTCGGCGTCAGCAACACCTACACGGGGGCGATCACCCTGTCCATCGCCGGGTTAACCAACGGCGAAACCGTGCGAATTGACAAGTATTTCGATGCCAACACCAACGGCGTGATTGATGCGGGTGATTGGCTGGTGCAAAGTTTTGCACTGACAGACGGTCAGGCCCCCATGGTCATCGGCGGCGTGACGAACAGTTATGTCCCTTGTGATTTGAATCCCACGAATGGCATATTGCGGATGCAAATGAGTTTTCCGACGGCTGGCATTGAACAGCAAGTCGTTGGAAAATATTACTATCGTCTTTCCAGCCCGACGGGCCGCTTTCAGCCCAGCATCAGCGCATTCAGCGTTTCCAACACCCTGTACACGCAATGTTTTACCGGCAAGGTGCAATGCGGCGGCACGAATGTTCCTTATGCCGGTGTCCTGGTGTTCAATGGTGGTGGTCATGGCGGTCCGATTGCCGGGACTGTGGCAGACGGCGCGGGGTCGTACAGCATCCAAGTCGCTTCCGGCACCTATCAGTTGTGGGCCTTCAAAAGCAACTATGTGTGTGATATGAACGCCGCCGCGACGCTCACCGTAAGCGCAGGCGTCACGGTCACCAATAACCTGAGTCTGATTCAGGCAACACGGTGCATGTCCGGCAGATGTGTGGATGCCGCCAACGCCGGCCTCGGCCTTCCCGGCATGCTGTTGTGCCCGCAGTCCCAGAACGGTCTGATCGCCATTGGTTTTACCGACACCAATGGAGTTTTTTCCGTTCCCGTCACGGCAGACAACTGGAACGCAAACATGGACAATGAAGAGTTTGTTTTTTCCGGCTATGTCGGACCGAACGACGGACCTTCGGTCGATCTGACAACCGGCAGCGTGTCTGGTGTGACCATTGCCTTGCCCAAGGTTACGGCGCTCATTTATGGCAGAGTAACCGACAATCTGGGCAGCCCCATCCCGGGCGTTTTTGTTAATGCAAATGATGATGATAATCATAATGTCGACGCGATCACGGACGCAAACGGAAGCTATGTCATCGGTGCATTGGGCGGATTAGACAACGATGCTTGGCAGATTGAAATCGAAAACAGCGGCTCCAATTATATGTTTTCCATGCCCGCCTTCAATTGGAACGGCGGCACGAATATCAGTGCGGGCGTAGCGGCGCAAGTCAACTTCACTGCCTTATGGACGCCTAATACGGTCTCCGGTTCTCTCAAGGACAACAGCGGCAATCCCATTGCCAATATTGGAATCAACGCCTCGGCAAACATAAATGGCACCAATTACCAGAATTATGCGGACACCGATGCCACGGGCCATTATTCGATCAACGTGGCCAACGGTCAGTGGTGGTTGAATATCGATAACAACAGCGGCGATCGTGATGGTTTACCCAGCGTCTATATCTGCCCCAACGGTCAAGCGGTTACGATTCAAAACGTCAATGCCACGGTTAATTTAGTCGTCGCCATCGCATATGCATGCATTACCAACAACCGTGTGATCGCCATCACCGGTTGTACCGGTTTTATGGGCGCCGAGATGATTCTGCCTGGCGTGATCAATGGCCTGCCCGTAACCGGGATCCAGCAAGGTGCGTTCAGTAACTATTGCAACCTGACCAGCATCACAATTCCATTCGGCATGACCAATATTGGTGGCGCGGCCTTCTGCAACTGCGCCAACCTGGCAGCCGTCTATTTTGCAGGCAATGCGCCTGCTGGCGTTGGCGGCAATGCGTTCTTTAATGACAGCCATGTGGTCCTGTATTACCTGCCGGGCACAACCGGTTGGGGGGCGCCGATTGGCGGGCTGACGCCTGTCCTTTGGAATCCACAAGCGCATAACCTTGGCATCCAGGCGAATTGTTTCGGCTTTGACGTCACCGGTCCCGCTAATGCAACCGTTGTGGTGGAAGCCTGCACGAATCTGCTGCAACCCGTCTGGCTGTCGCTGGCCAGCCTGACGCTCACCAACGGGGCAGCAGATTTCCGGGATTCGTTCTGGACGAATCAGTCCGCCTGCTTCTACCGCTTCCGCGCACCGTAATTCCATTAACGTAGATCCCGGCAACAACCGCTTCGGAACCTTGCAAACCGAACTTGACGCGACCGGGAGCATCGTCAATACTCGCCGCTCTTTAGTGCTGGAAACGGATCCAGCATTTGCGCCGGCCAAACGGCGCCTTGCATTTCTTGTTTTTGGAGATTTCTCGGAGCATCATGAAACAGCTTGATTTGACGGGTTCCTGGACGCTGCATCGCATTGGACAGAAGAAGAGCATTCCTGCCCGGGTTCCTGGTTGTGTGCATACCGATCTGCTGGCTGCCGGCGAGATTGAAGATCCGTTTTACCGCGACAATGAGGCGCGATTGCAATGGATTGGCGAAGCGGACTGGCAGTACGAGCGCACCTTCGATATTCCGGAGGATTTCGCGGAACAGAGCGTCCTGCTGCGCTGCGAGGGGCTCGACACCCTCGCCACGGTGTGGATCAACGATGTCGAGGTTGGTCGCGCCGATAACATGTACCGCACGTGGGAGTTTGACATCCGCGCCGCGCTGCACCCCGGACGCAACAAAATCGCCGTGCACTTCGATTCCGTTTTCCGCGGGATTGCGGAAAAAAACGCGATCCGCAAGATCCCCCACTGGAGCGCGCGCCATGAACCGGGCGGGCGCGAATGGATCCGCAAGGAACCGTGCAATTTTGGCTGGGATTGGGGTCCCGTGCTGGTGACGGCCGGCATCTGGCGTTCCATTGGCATCGTGACATTTGAATCTGCCCGCCTGGCGGATGTGGTCCTCGTGCAGGATCATGCCAAAACGGGGGTTGGTCTCGACGTGACCGTGACGGCCGAAGTTCTGGACGCCACGGCGCCCCTGGAAGCGCAGATCCGCGTCAGCTACAAGGGCGGCATTGTGGCCAGCAGTCGCGTAAAACTGGTGGCTGGCGCGGCCCATGCCCGCCTGACAATCAAGAATGCGCAGCTGTGGTGGCCCAATGGCCTGGGCGAGCAACCGCTCTACGAGGTGAGCGTGGATCTTTGCCGCGCGCGCGCGTCGATCGACCAGACCACGCGCCGCATCGGCCTGCGCACGCTGCATCTGGACCGTCACGCCGATAAGTGGGGCGAAACGTTTCAGTTTGTGGTCAATGGCGTGCCCTTCTTTGCCAAGGGAGCCAACTGGATTCCGGCCGATGCATTTGCCACGCGCATGACGCGGGTTGAGTATGCGCGCCTTATCAAGGCGGCGGCGGTCGCCAACATGAACATGCTGCGCTGCTGGGGCGGCGGCATCTATGAGAATGACGCCTTTTACGACCTGTGCGACGAATACGGCCTTTGCGTCTGGCAGGATTTCATGTTCGCCGGCGCATTCTTCCCGACCTTCCATGCGGGCTGGATGGCCAACGTGCAGGTGGAGGCCGAACAGAACATCCGCCGCCTTCGCCACCATGCCTGCCTTGCGCTCTGGTGCGGCAACAACGAATTGGAGCAGGGGCGGGTGACCGATGTCGAAGACGAATTGCACATGAATTGGGCGGAATACGGCAAATTGTTCGACACGCTGCTGGCCGATGCGGTCAAACGCCTGGATCCGCACCGCACCTACTGGCCGTGCAGCCCGCACACGCCGCCTCCCGGCGACCGCAAGAATTTCAACGATCCCGATCGCGGCGATGCCCATCTGTGGGAGGTCTGGCACGGTCGCAAGCCGTTCGAGTGGTACCGCACGTCCCAGCACCGCTTTTGCAGCGAATTCGGATTTCAGAGTTTCCCCGAACCGCGCATGGTGACCACCTACACGGCCCCCGGCGACCGCAACGTCACCAGTTACGTGATGGAACATCACCAGCGCAGCCTCATCGGCAATTCGGTGATCATGCACTACATGCTCGAATGGTACCGCATGCCGGTGGGATTCGAAAATACCCTCTGGTTGAGCCAGATTCAGCAGGGCATGGCCATCAAGTACGCCGTCGAACACTGGCGGCGCAACCGCGCGCGCTGCATGGGCGCGCTCTACTGGCAATTAAACGACTGCTGGCCCGTGGCCAGCTGGGCTTCGGTGGATTATGCCGGGCGCTGGAAGGCGCTGCACTACATGGCGCGTCGCTTCTTTGCGCAGGTGATGATTTCCGGCGTTGAGGATCTCGACGCAGGTACCGTCGAAATACATCTCGCCAACGACAATCTCCGCGCCTGCCCGTGTGAAATCCAATGGCGCGTCACCCAGATCGACGGCACGCTGCTGCGCGAGGGATCGAAGAAAGTGCGCCTGGGCGCCAACAGCAGCGCCTTGCAGACCACGATCAAGCTGGCCGATCTGCTCAAGAAGCAAAGCGCGCGCGATCTGCTGGTGTGGCTGGTGGCGCTGGACGAACAGGGAACGCAACTCGCCTGGAACCTCGTCAGTTTCTGCCGGCCCAAGCACATGGAGCTTCTGCCGCCGCGGATTCGCGTGGATATCCGGCCGTGGGACGACAACAGTTACGCGGTGACGCTGACGGCCCGGCATCCGGCGCTCTGGACCTGGCTGTCGCTGGAGGGTGTGGACGCGAAGTACGACGACAACTTCATCTGTATCGATCCGGAGCGCCCGGTACGCCTGCGCGTGACGCCCGTGACGCGCATGAAAATCGATCAGTTCCGCCAGGCGCTGCGCGTGTCATCGATCCGCGACACCTATCAGGAAGGGGATTTGACCGCCCCAGTGGCGGCGCCGGTTGCGGCGCAGGCCGCTGCGCCCATTTCAACTGTGGCGGCCCGCGTGCTCGCCGCCCGGCGGCGTCCCAATAAATAGAACCTCCACGGTCCCGATTGTTTACGTTCTGTTCTTTCTTAGGCGTGGCAGATCTTTTATAAAATGACGCGTTTTCCAAAAAACTTTCGATAGCCTGCGCGACGCTGGCAGCCGGGGCGCTTCATTTTTTTTGTTGAGGAACGCACATATGACCATATCTCACGCGCGCGGGTTCGCCAGTTTGGCGTTCTCGGCACTGCTGTTCGCCGCCGGTTCTTTGGCTCATGCCACCCAGATCGATCTGATCGGCTCCGCTGGAAGCGGTAAATTCGGTACGCAGGTTGCGGCGTTGCCCAACGGTAATTTCGTGGTCACCGATCCCTACTTCAGCATTTCCGTAGTCGCGACAAACGTTGGCGCGGTCTATCTCTACAACGGCGCAACGCGCACCGTGATCAGCACCTTGGGGGCGATCTTTTCGTACTAAACGTCAGCCGGAGAAAGCCGTTGAGCGTGTTTCTTCCATGGCGGCGTTTCGGACAGGGAATCGTTGAACTCCCGGATCAGCTTGTCCGCATAGGTGCCGATGTATTTGCCGGTGAGGAAAAAGTCGTAGGCTTCCTCGTGGAGGCGTTTCCAGCAGGCATCCTCATGGCCGGGAACGATGGGAAAGAATGCAGCGTGGTTGTCCTGCGCGGCCGTGAAGTCTCCTGGCGCATCGCCGATCATCAGCACGCGGTCCGGTGCATATCGTCCGCTTGATGCCAGGCGGATATGCTCCGATTTGGTGCCGAGTTCCTGGCCGGCGATCACTGCCACAAGATGGCTGATCTTGTGATGTGCCCATTCCTTGACCAATGCCTCCTCCGGCGTCTGCGAAACCACGATCAGGTCGCTGTGGGCATGCATTTTATCAAGGGATTTTCTGGCCCACGGGAACGGGTGAACGGGACGCATGTTCTGGTCAATGTCCTTGTTAACGGCGAGGCTCCAGTCCAGTACTCGCCGGAGTTCGGGGTCGTTTGTGCGCGCGACTTCGGCCTTGAGGGAGGGATTTCCCAGCGGTAGACCGGAGTTGCAATAGGCGCGCAAGGCGCTCATTTTGGGGAGTTTGACGCCCGAGGCCCGGGCCTCATCCCAGTCATGAAGCAATTCAAAGACCTTCAGCAGGTCCGGGAAGCGGTTTTTGCCACGCCACTTGGAATAGAGGTTCACGAACTCCGCGGCGGCGCGCAGTTGCTTCTCGATCCTTTCCAGACCCCAGAGCCGGATGATCAGGGGGTGAAAATGTTCCCGCTGCTTCACGCCCATGGTGTCGAACACGCAACCATCGGAGTCGATGCCCACGAACGAATCATGGCGCGCTTGAAACCCCGTCAAATCATCAAGGGAATAGTTGGTTTTGGACATGCTGGTGCTCCTCAAAATAGACGGCAGATGATAGCAGCTCTCCCACGCATTGCCAGCCCTGGTTGCGGCGTTTGCTGTTGTCACGGGAGTATGCGGAAATGGACCTCGATCGCCAGATTCAACGTTGAATTCAGGGCGCAAAAACACGGTCCCGTCAAACCGGGCAGGAGCCGTTCTTTCACGGGTTACCCAAAAAGGGTTGATTTTCGCAAGGCATGCGGTATTCTATGCGCCTTCTTGGTGAAGCAAATAGCGCTTCCGTGTGCGGCGAGGTAGCTCAGTTGGTAGAGCAGCGGACTGAAAATCCGCGTGTCGTGGGTTCGATTCCCACCCTTGCCACCATTATTTTACTCACTAAAACGGTCAATATTTCCAAATAATTTGCGGTTTATTGCCTTCGACGCCTTGCCGCTTTTCGCCTGTTTCTGCTCTTGCCTGCGACTCCCGAAAACGCCGCGAGAGTATAGCAAAGTATATCACTTGTCCAGCCTGTAAACTTGTTCCGCAAAATGCGGACTTTTCGTCCGCTGCAAGTTGTACCTACCAATCCGAACGTATAGCACTACGTTCGCCACATACGCTTCACTGATTTTGAATGGTTTGTCGACCCATTGCCACGTCGGGATTGAAATCCGAAGAACTGTGGAGTACCTTCTACCAAATGACGAAGCATTCGATTTTCATCAGCAGCGTGCAGAAGGAACTGGCCGGGGAACGGCAAGCCATCCGCGATTTCGTGCGCGGCGATCCTTTGCTCCGGCGGTTTTTCGAAGTTTGGCTGTTTGAAGACCAACCCGCCACCGATCGCAGGGCGGACGATCTCTATCTGGACCAGGTAGCCCGTTGCGACATCTACATCGGTCTGTATGGCCAGCAGTATGGCGCAGAGGACGCGCAAGGCATTTCTCCAACAGAACGGGAGTTCAACCTCGCCACGGCCAAGGGGAAACCCCGACTCATCTTCGTCAAGGGCGCGGACGACAAAGGCCGGCACCCGAAGATGGCCGCGCTGGTACGGAAAGTCGGCGCGCAGTTGGTTCGGCGACGTTTTTCCAGTGCCCCCGAACTCACGGCTGCGGTGTCTGCCAGTCTGGTAGAGTGGTTGGATCGCCAAGGTGTCATCCAAGACAGGCCGTTTGAGGATCGTCCGGTTCCTAGGGCGACTTTGGAGGACATTGACGGCAACGCCGTGGTTTCTTTCGTTCGGCGTGCACGCAGCGCACGGCAGTTCCCACTGGCCGAAGGAACGCCGCTAACCGATGTGCTCACGCACCTGCATCTGCTGATGGATGGCCAGGTGTCGAACGCCGTCATGCTTCTCTTCGGCCGAGACCCCCAACGGTTTCAACCCTGTGCCGAAATTCGGTGCATGCACTTCCACGGCACAGAGATCCAACGCCCCGTCCCTTTCTATCGGATTTTCAAAGGCAACCTGTTCGAACAGGTTGATCAGGCTGTGGATTTTGTGCTGTCCAAGGTCAATCGTTCTGTCGGAACCCGCGAGGAAAGCCCCCGCGCACCAGTGCGATACGAACTGCCGGAAGAGGTTGTGGCAGAGGCCATCGTCAATGCTGTGGCGCACCGCGACTACACGTCGGGGGCGGCCGTGCAGGTGTCGGTCTTCGCGGATCGCGTGGAGGTTTGGAATCCCGGCGAACTACTGCCTCCTCTGACCCCGGAGAGTCTGCGTAAACCACACCGCTCCATCTTGAGAAACCCGCACATCGCCGAGGTGCTCTTCTTGGCACACTACATCGAGAAGTATGGTACCGGCACGCTGATGATGATTCGCGAGAGCGTGAAACATGCGCTTCCTGAACCGTCTCTTGGCGGAGGCCAACCAGGGGAGTTCGGTGTGACAATCTGGAGGGACTGGTTGACGGAAGACGTGGTGAATAGGATGGGGCTGAATGAACGACAGAGGATGGCGCTTGCATTTGTTCAGCAACATGGCCGCGTAACCAACCGGGACGTGAAGACGAAAGGCGGCATCACGGATCGAACGGCGTTGCGGGACTTTGATGACCTCGTCGCAAAGGGTGTTCTTGAACGAGTCGGCAAGACAGGTCGTTCCGCATATTATGTGCTGAGACAGGAAACCCGACATAAACCCGACAAACCCGACATTTCAGAAACCCGACACAAACCCGACAAACCCGACAGCAAGGGGGTCGGAATAAGGGCAAAGGGGCATCTGTCGGCACGGTCATCACCCAAAACAACGCCGTGAAAAGCCGGCAGTGGCATTCTCGACATGCTCGCGCGCTGTCGCGAAGCCGGATTGCGCGGAGTCGAGTTCCGCGAGGACGGCGGTCAGTTCGTCCAGACGCTCTGGCGACCACAACGGGACCGCGTTGCACACAACGATCACCCCAGGCAAAGGCCGCGCCTGGCTAGCGTCTGCCAAACCGTGACCGGGTGATACCCCGCTCGTATCTATCCGGTATCAGGATCGGCAGCGGTTCCCCGCCACCCGAATTCGACGTTCTCACGCCCCCGGGTTTACCCCGTCGGAGCGAAAGTTCAGGAAAGAGCCGCCACCGAATCAACACGTGGTTTGTGAGAGGCACGAGACAACAACCCGATCTCGCACATCTCCCAAATGACCAATGACAAATGACGCGCTAGCCACTCGCGGAAGGTGAGGTCTGTCTCTTTTCGGCCTTCAACACGCTGGTTTGTGGAGCGATTGACGTTTATCCACGGTTCTGGCATGTTCCACTCATGACATCGCCGCTTCAAACCGGTTCCGGCAAGGTTTCGGCCTGTGCGGGCCGGTGCCGACCCCAAAGCGATTCCTTATCAATAAATCATCACCGGCAGGTTGCCTTTTGGGCACTGCATGGGTGGGTTTCCGACGGCTTGAACGGAGTGCTGGACTACATCGCGCAGAAACAGCAGCGGTGGTCCCTGATTCAACTGTGGGAAATTCCCGTGGCGGCGTGGCCGTCGTGGAGGGGAGATGGCATTATCGCCGTTAGAGATCTGAACGCCTTGCCCGTTCGTGCCGAACAAATGCAGGTTCCGTTTGTAAATGTTTATCCCAGTGTGAATGTTGGTTCCGGCGAAAATAACCTTCCGCTCTTCTGGATTGACCATGATCATGTGGCGATAGGAGAGATGGCGGCGGAGCATTTGATCGAACGGGGGGTGAACCAGTTTGGTTTTCGCGGCACATCATCGGCTCAATATTCCGAACAGCGGCGCGACGGGTTTGTCCGGCGCCTCCAGCAAGCAGGCTATCCTTGCGCAATCTATTCCGATCCAGATTTGCCGGACTCTGATCCACAGGTTGAGGCGGTTGCCCGCTGGCTGGCTGGTCTGCCCAAGCCGGTCGGTATCTTTTGCGATGTGTACTATTTCGGTCAGGAAGTCCTATCCGCCTGTCACCGTCTGGGGCTGGCCATTCCAGAGGAAGTAGCCATCATCACCGAAAAAGAGAGCAACAATCATGGCCACGACCCTTTGACACAACCTTCTTTGTCGTACATAAGATTGAATACGCGACGCGTCGGCTATGAAGCTGCGAGCATGCTCGACCGCCTCATGGCGGGGGAACCGGTGGTTCCCGGAACGGGAATCCGGGTTGCGCCACTGGGCGTTGAAGCGCGGCAATCCACCGACGTGCTGGCGATTTCCGATCCGCGCGTCGCAACGGCCTTGCGCTATATCTGGCAGCATGCTTGCGAAGGGATCCAGACCAAGGACGTCCTCCACAAATTGCCGCAATCGCGCTGGTCACTTGAACACAACTTCCAGAAATTTGTCGGTCGCACACCGCATGAGGAAATCACCCGCATACGGATGAACCGTGCAAAGGCTTTGTTGTCGGAAACGAATCTGCCCCTGAAACAAATTGCGGAACGTACGGGGTTTGCTCATGTTGAAAACTTTGTCGGCAAGTTTCGACATATCACAGGGATATCGCCTGGAAAATATCGCGCCCTGAATGCCGAAACACATGAGCACTGAAATTGTTATCTGGCGTAACCACCTTTCGGCAAGAATGTTGCGAGTTGGAATATAAAATATAGCGCAAGATAGCATTTTTCGGGCCAGCGTGCCGTATTCTGTAAAATTTGTAAACAATTTTCGCAAATGTGTTTGTTTAGCCGTTTGTAAGCTTACCGTTAAATCAGCCATACTTATTGCAAATGGCGATCACTTTGCCTTTCCCAATGAAAGTAGGAAACACGGAGTACACCATGAAAGTATTCGCATTGCGCTTCATCAGTCTGACGATCCTTCTGGCCGCGCTCTGCTGCCCGACGGTCGCGCAGGCGCAGGCCCCTGTGGTTGCCAATAATTCGCTCACCACGTTTGCGGGGGTGAAGCCAGTAATTTTCCTCTACAGTAGCACCACCTGGAGCGGCGGAAATTCGTTCGATAGCAATTTAACGTACTCGATCGTTACACCACCGGCCCATGGTGTGATTACATGGGTACCCTCCTACAGTCCTTATGCCAATTATTATTGCATGTATCAGTGTACCAACCTGAGTTATACCGGTCCTGACCCGTTTGTCTGGCAATGCGCATATGGGACTCAGGTTTCCGGTCCGGCCACTTGTTCCGTCACCGTGACCGCCAACACCCCCCCAACGGCGACCCCCTGCACCAATAGCGTGGCATCCGGCGCAATCGTCACGAACGCCATGCCGTATGCCGACCCGGACAGCGGGCAATCGCACACAGCCGTGGTCATCAGTCAGCCGGCAAACGGAACCGTTTGCCAGGACGCCACCTATGGCGGTGTCTACCTTGACTACTGTTCCGGGACGGGCTTTATCGGAACAGATACCTTTACTTTTGCGATCAGCGATGGTGTATCCACTTCCGCGCCAGCCGTTTGCAGCATGGCCGTGACGCCGAGTCCGCCCGTGGCAAAAAATCAATCTGTGGTGCTCTTGAGAAACGGATCCTTCAGCAATATCCCTCTGTCCTATGTGGGCGGCGGCGGTTATACCTACTGGCCGGTGAAGACCGGCCCTCTGCAATATAACGGCACATTAACAACCAATGGAAATATTTTCAGCTACACGGCACAGGTGAATTGGGTCGGCTCGGCAAGGTTTACCTGGAATATGGTCTATTCGAATGCAGTATCGGGGCTGGTTACCAACGGGACCTCCGCCACCTGCACGCTCGTGGTCAAGGACTTGAGCAGCAATACCAACTGCGACTGGACACAATGGCGGTTTGACGAATGCCGCAGCGCGCAAACGCCGATGACGTTGCCGGGGCAACTACAGTTACAATGGCAACGCGCCCTGCCAACCTGCGCCGAAGCGTTTGATGGCTGTTCGATACAAGATCCCGGTAACAATTCTGTCAGAACCGGCACGGATGATTGCCGTCCTGTGCAACTGGGCAAGCAGTTATTTGTCCCC
>Ga0316226_1000908_pt1 | contig 35293 bp, 34 predicted proteins | sample TBH18017metaG_FD_206009 | JGI IMG/M metagenome (GOLD analysis project Ga0316226, IMG submission 206009) | Freshwater microbial communities from Trout Bog Lake, Wisconsin, USA - TBH18017 | ecosystem: Environmental > Aquatic > Freshwater > Lake > Hypolimnion/Profundal zone | place: USA: Wisconsin...
TCTCGCGGTACCACCTTTGTTGCCGCCTCAAATGAGGCGAGCCGCTTTCACTGACTTTACTTTTATCAGTTATCCCATGATTACGGGGGAAGCCGGGTTTCCACTGACGCAGAAACCATCTCATCGGGCCCAACCCCCTAAGCTTTCGCCGGGGACCCGAGTCAAAGATTTTGTTGTTTTTAAAGATACTTCATACTAGCACAACATACAATCATGTCAATGCTACTTGTGTTAAAACTTGTCTGCAAGTTTATAAATATCTCCGGCACCCATAATTATTAAGACATCTCCGGAATTCATATTTTCTTCCAGCCTTTCCTTTATGTCGCATAATGGGATGTACTCCACGTTATCTCTATTTATTTTATTAACCAGTTTTTCCGAGCTAACCTCGCCGTTTATTACTTTTGTCTCCCTTCCGGCAACGTCATAGATATCTGTAATAATTATTTTATCTATCGGAACCTTTCGAAAAGTTTTAACAAAATCATTAAACAGATAATATGTTCTCTGGTGCTGATGAGGCTGAAAAACGCACCAAATTTTATTTTTAGAATATTTTTCCCTTGCCGCCTTCAAAGTCGCCAAGATCTCGTTCGGATGATGCGCGTAGTCGGAAACTACGGTTATTTTTTTACCGCCGACTATTCCCTCTTTTATCTCGAATCTTCTCCAGGTCCCATTAAATTCCGATAAAGCCTTATAAGCAATTTCATCCGGGATGGCCAAAACTTGCGCAACGCGCAAAGCCGCCGATGCATTAGAAACATTATGCAAACCTGGTACTTTTAAAATACTTTTTATTTTCTTCGCTTCTTTTTGTTTTACGGAAAACTCTATTGTCTTAAATTTTGGCTTATTTATTTTAGGCGTATATTTATCGTCCTTGTTAAAAACCAAAAACCCATCCTTGGGCAGCTGCATGATAAAATCCTTAAATGCCTTTTTAACGTTAGCAAAAGTCTTGAAGTAATCTAAATGCTCTTTATCAACATTAGTGATAACCGTTATCTTCGGCAAATAATTTAAGAAAGAAGAATCATACTCGCAGGCTTCAATAACGAGAAACTTGCCCTTTCCCAATCTGAAATTAGACCCGCCAAATTCTTTCAGCTTAGTGCCGACAATTACCGTAGGATCAAGCCCTGCTTTTGTCAAAACCAAGGCGATCATTGCCGTTGTTGTGCTTTTTCCGTGTGCACCAGCTACCGCGATTGTATAATATTCTTTTGTCAGCTCTCCAAGCGCTTCCGGATAACTTTGAGTTTTTATACCAAGTTCTTTAGCCCTTTTATATTCCGGGTTGTCGGCTTTAACTGCCGGACTATGCACAACTAAACTAAAATCATTTTCTACATTTTTAGCAAAGTTTCCGATAGATACCTTTATCCCCTTCTCAATTAAAAAATCTGTAATTTCTGAAGCAACCAAATCAGAACCACTCACTTCGTGTCCTTTTGCCAGGTAGTACTGCGCCAATGCGCTGACCCCTATCCCGCCGATTCCGATTAAATGTATCTTCATGTTGATTATTGCTCTAATTTATCCATTTCCTTCTTAAAACAGTCCGAACAATAGCTATGGCTCACGCCACCCTTGCCGCCAACTGCCGGCTTGCTGCCCAATACTTTAAGACAAACCATACACATGGAAATTAACGCCCCTTTTTCTTTGGCTTCTTTATCCAATTCTGCAGTTCTTTCCGCCAACAATTCTTTGGCACTTTTAGGCTCTTCCTCTTTTCTTAGAGTTTCTCCCACGGTCTTGTGAGCGAGGCGAACAAGATTGCTTCGGGAATGAGGCCATATGATATATCATATACATTAGTGCCTCATTTACGCTGAACACCTTATTCGTTCGCAATTAATCGTTTAATTGATAAGATTCTATTATCTCATATTCTACTCCCGCCTTTTTCATTGCACTTTCCATAACCTCAATAGACTCTACTGTAAAAAATAAATCTGTTCCTTCATTTATTTCGGGTCTTTCCTCCGGCTCGATGCTTTTAAAGCCCCATGCATCAATCCTGGCTAAGGTAATATGAGGAGCAAACGTTCTATTTTCCGGCACAAAGCGTATTTTTTCCGTTAATGATTCTTCCAGGTCATCGCGAAGCGTAGACAGCTCTTCAGATTTTTCTCCTTCCGCCCAAACTAATTTTGGAGGCATTTTTTTAGGCGGGCCGTACAAGACCTTGCTTATATTCAAAGAGAATGAGCCGTGTCTTTCCGCAACTTCCTTCGCTGTTATGCAGATATCGCCCAGTTCTTCATCTGTTACAGCTCCTAAAAATTCTAATGTAATATGCAAATTTTCCTTGCCTACCCATTTGGCCGGCAGCTCAGGCCATTTTTCTGAATACGTAAAAAGCTCCTTTCGAATGTCGGCGGGCAGGTTTATGGCAATAAAAATTCTATGTCTTTTTTCCATGGTCTTGCGAGCGAGGCGAGCTTGACGCTGCTTCGGAAATCAGACCCTGTTATATCTTATACATTGAGTGGCCTGATTTACGCTGAACTCATTATTCTATCTTCTTTGGTTGAATATTATCATAAAAAGCCTTAGAATTAAAGCCAACAAGCCTTGACGTAAAACATGAATAAAGAAATCGCAAAAATTTTTAATGAAATGGCTCATCTTCTGGACATAAGCGGAGAGAAAATCGTCCAAAGAATTAATGCTTATAAAAAAGCTGCCGCGTACTTAGAGTCCCTGCCAACAGATGTCTCGGACATCTATAAAAATGACGGATTTAAAGCCCTATTAGTCCCCAGAACCATCGGGGAAAAGAACGCCAAGAAGATTGAAGAGTACATTAAACGTGGGAAAATCAAAGAATTCGAAGAATTAATGGAAGAAACGGCTATTAGGCAGATAATCACCCACTTTTTCCAAACAAAGGGCCTGTCCTTGCAAGAATTGAAAGAAAATGCTAAAAAGAGGAAGATAGTATACTCCAGATTTACCAAACCGGCGAAACAATTGCTGGAATTGGCGGGTTCCATCGAAAAAGCAAAAGAGGCGATAAATACCGTTTCCTCTTGGGCAACTTCAAGGAAACTGGACTATACTATTGAGACTGTCTTTAAAAAATGGCTGGAATTAGATAAATTAAAGCCGAAAGAGATAGTCAAAAAACCATTTTATAAAGGAGACCCGATGATCTGGTCTGAAGCAAAAAAGAAATGGTTTGTTATTAGAGACGGCGAATGGTTAGAGTTTGCCGATAAACAATCCACCGTTGAGTGGAAAGTAATAGATAAATAATCTCCAATTAATAATTTCTAATTTCTATTAAATTAACACAGCCTAATTTATTAGTCTGAAATTTAATGAAAATTAAAAATTAGAAATTGAGAATTAAAAAAATGCTAGCGCATACAGATTTACATCCGGGAGTACAATTTATTTTTGAAGGCCAGCCATGGGAAGTCTTGGAGGCCAGTATGATGAAAACAGCCCAAAGAAGGCCTGTTATCCAATCAAAAATAAAAAATTTAATAGACGGCAGAGTTCAAGAAAAGAACTTCCAACAGGGAGACGTTTTCAACGAGGCTGACCTGGAGAAAAAAGATATTAAATTTTTATATCAAACCAAAGGTCAATATTTTTTCTGCGAAATGAATGACCCCTCAAAGAGATTTTCTTTTACCGAAGACCAAATCGGAACACAAGCAAAATACTTAAGAGCAAATGAAACTGTAACCGGAATCATTTTCGAAGAAAAAATTATCACCTTTAAATTGCCTATAAAAGTTCAGCTGAAGATTAAAGAAACAGCACCAGGACTTAAGGGAGACAGAGCCCAAGCCGGAACAAAAGAAGCGACTTTGGAATCAGGAGCGGTCATCCAAGTTCCTTTATTTATCGAAGAAGGAGATGTAATCGAAGTAAACACAGAAGACGGCAAATACGTAAAAAGAGTATAATATACAATCTAAAAGCCACCCGTTAAAGGGTGGCTTTTTCGTTTCTAAGTGCTCACTTTTTAGGAGGAACTATAGGTGGTGGGGTTGGAGCCACCGGAGCGACCGGAGCCACTTCTGCGAAAGAGCGTTGGGTTATCTCCTGCTCCACCAACTCTCTTGGACGGGAATACTTTAGTTTAGATATCTTTTTAATAGCTTCTACAATCTCAGGTTTTCCTTTTGGGGTCATCAGGGTTCTCATCTTAAATGGAGTTGAAGTTTTATTGTTAATCAACATCTTTATTATCAAATCCTGGTTATCCAAATTAACTAAATCAAATCTTGAAAATCCTGGCTCAAATTGCTTTTCCAAATTCTCCGCATCTTCGGCTCCAATCCTGAAGGCGCCGATGGTACCGACGTTACCCAAAACTGCATCTCTGATTTCCTGCTTTAGCTGTGGCATATACTGGTGAGCCATTATCAGCGTTAACTTATATTTCCTGGCTTCCGACAAAATTGATGCGATTGAATCTGTCGTAAAGTTTTGAAACTCATCGATGTAAAGATAAAAATCTTTTCTTTCCGCCTCCGCAATACTGGCGCGTTTCATCGCGGCCATTTGTATTTTTGAAATTAAAATCAAACCAAGCAAGGAACTGTTTACTTCGCCGGTTAAACCTTTAGACAAATTGGCCAGGAATATTTTTTTATTGTTCATTATATCAGCCAAATCAAAACCTGAATGCGATTGGCCGATAATATTTCGCATCATCTCGTTTTCAATAAACCTACCCAGCTTTGAGACTACATATCCCAACATATCGGACCTTGTTGATCCTGTTGTTGATCCCCATTCTTTTGTCCAAAAAGATCTTACGATAGGATCAGAAACCTTTGCTAATCTTTGCTGCAGGAAAGCCGGGTCCGTAAACATTTTTGGTATTTCAACCAGCGTACCGGGATTATTTTTATCGGCCATCAGAGCCAACATTGCATTTCTCATGTAGTGCTCAAACATAGGTCCGATAATTTCCGGCGGAAAGAGTTTCATGAATATGGCAATCATTTCCTGGACCGCAAAATCTTTCTGTTCCGGCGAATCATATTCCAACATATTCAAACCGCAGGGTCTTTCTATATCAAAAGGCTCGAACATGACAACGTCGTCGATTCTTTCTTTGGGAATATTTGCCAGAATGGTTTCTACTGTTTCTCCATGCGGATCTACAACGGCGACACCTTCGCCATTCAATATATCCTGGATAATCATTCCCTCCATAAATTTTGATTTACCCACGCCAGTTTGTCCGATTATGTAAAAATGTCTGGCCCTATCTTTTTTACTTGCAAAATAAACCTTCTTCGTTTCGTTTCTAAAGTTTACCTCTCCTATGGCAATATCTCCGGATGAGGCCAGATCAGTTGGAGGCGGAGCTGAAACCGACTTTGCCGCCTTAATATACGGCGTCTCTATATAATGCGTCGGGAAGTGATAAATACTGGCTAACTCTTCTATATTAAGGACATTAGACTGTTGCTTATTAAAATTTCTAAAGCTGTAGTCATATGTCAGCTTTTGCAATTCGCCCTTATAAACTTCTTTGAGCTCCAGGCTGTTTATCGCCGACATAGAAAACTGATTAAACGCTGAAGATAGATGGTTCAGTATTTCTTCTGCACGACCTTCCGACTGAGCAGACGCCACAATTCTTATATTCACCTCAAATGGTTGTTTTTGTATCTTGCTCTGGATAGCATCGTATCCCTTTTGATCAATTCCCTGCTCTTTTTCCATTCCTAAAGATTCGGCTTCTTTTCTTTTTGCATCTCTGGGACCTCTTATAAATACTTCATCGATCAGGTCCACAAAAGACATAAGACTCCAGCCGAATGCCTGGTCCGCCGCCGCTTTTACTGATTTTCCTTCCCTAATCTTCTTTAGAGCCTTTTCTCCGGCAATCCTTAAATTCGCCTTTGACATCGGCCTGATCAGAACCTGCACCGCCCCGCCCTCATTAACGGAAATTTTGCTTAAAGCGTTTGTCACAGAAGCAAGAGGGTCGGTTTCAAGGATTTGATAAGTACTGATCGGGAAAAGAGGGCTCTCCGAAAGCTTTAAATACGCAGCTGCTGTTGCGCCCTGGGGTTCAAAAATTGTGTAATCCTGCGGGACTTTATCAACAACAGCATTGGGGTAAACACCCTGAACGTACTTTTCAAAAACAGATTCCAGATACTTCGGGACCGCTACGTAAAAAGAGATATCAGAGCTCCCAATCTGAGACGCAATTTCAAACGTGCAACAAGGCGGCGTCTGAAATAATCTCGGCTTTTTAAGATACAAGAAATTAGAAAAAACCTGCTCCATCTGAGCAATAATCATTTTTTCTTCCTTTTGTGATTCCCCTTCTTTCTTATTGGAGTGCTTGGGCATCATCACCAAAAATAAGACCATTTCTAAGCCGCCGAAAACAGAGTTCCTTTCATTCGTTTCAGCATTTAAAACTATCACAAAAGCGATCACTATCAATAGAAAAACTAAAATAAGACCCGGAATAATTATTGGCATTATTTATATCCTCCTATGTATTTTTTATAGGAGGACTGCGCGAGATTACTGCAATTTATTATTTTTTATTATCGTCGTTGGTTGACGGAGCTATCTTTTTATAAAATCCCTCCTGAGCCAGAGTATCGTGTAAGATATCCAGAAGATATGGCTCATTCATTTTTCTCGCAACTTGTATCGCAAAAAAAACTCCTTTCTCTCTGGCCATAGCCAAGAGATGCTCAATTTTTTCTTTCTCTCCAAGAAATTCAATTTTTTCGGCTTTTTTCTTAGCCTCTTTTTTTGCTTCGTCGTCCAGCTCCATTAACTCTATTTCTTTTCTCAACTCCGCAGAAACAATTTTATCATCCGGAGAGACCTCCCTCCTTTCTGTTGGTTTTGATCCTTCCTGCTCAAAATGCACCGTTTGTTCGCCGGCAGGTTTTACTTTTTCCGGAGTTTTTAAATCTCCCTTTTCATCTTGAAATGCCATAATTATTTAACAATTAAATCGATTAAGAAAGAATCTGTTTTGCCTGAGGAAAGATTAGTGGCCGTATTCCCCTTTCCTGTTTCAACCCTGATTTTGAGACCGGCCGACTCTTTGGAAACCTCATATATTTTTACACATGGAGTTGGGTCAAATGCAGGCTTTAATAGAGATCCGCACAAATCCGGAGCCGGAAGCCACGGGCTCACCACGTATCCCTGAAGAGGAACAAAATTTCTTCCCTCAGAATCAACGATATTTTCTATATCCCATGCATTTTGTTCTGTATTTGTTGTTCCCTTATTCTGCGCGCCGATAGTAACTTTGATAAACTTTGCACCGGGATTATCTATAATCAAATCCTTTTGGTTAGATGCAACGAATTGAGTGTTAACAACATCAGATGCTTTCAATACGCCGCCCTCGTCTAACGCAGATTCAAAAACAAATCTTATATTCCCCAAGGTTTGTTCATAGGCCGGCAGTGAGATCGTCACAGCTATCGGTGCGGCCGGCTTCGGAGGCTTTTCCGTCATTTTAATAATCAAAAAAGTAATTATTACCGCGACCAGAACAACAACCGCCAACACTAAAAGCAATTTTGATGCCTGTCCGGATGACTTATTAAATTTAAACATATATTTTTAAAAAATAATTATTATATAATATTACCATAAATCACTCATAGCGCAAAGCCTCAATCGGGTCCATTTTTGCCGCAGATCTTGCCGGCAAAACGCCAAACGCCAAACCGATGGCACTGGAAACCCCAACGGCTATTAAGACCGCATACAACGGCACCGTAAACACCCAAGCAAGTCCGTTGGAGATAGCGACAAGCGAAACTAGCCAGCTTAACACCGCCCCCAATAAAATTCCGATGATACCGCCTAAGACGGTGACTAAAATTGACTCTATCAGAAACTCTTTTAAAATGTCTGAGTTTCTTGCCCCCAACGCCTTTTTCAAACCAATTTCCGCCGTCCTTTCCGTCACCACGACATACATAATATTCATTATACCCACTCCTCCGACAACTAGAGATATTGAAGCGATTGCAATAAGTAAAAGAGTAATACCGTTAAAAATTGTATTATAAATATCCATGACTTGAGCCTGAGTTACAACAACAAAATCGTCTTTGTTAGGATCTGTTATGCTGTGATTATGCCTCAAAGTTAAACGGATGCTCTCTGCGGTTGCATCTGCCAAATTCGTATTTTTTAATTGTACGGCCGCAACTGTTATATAATCAATTCCCAACATTTTTTTCTGAGCAGTCCCTAGGGGCATATAAATTACATCATCTGCGCCCTGTCCGCCCACAGATCCTTGAGTATTGTAAACTCCTATAACCTGGAAATTCAGATTCCCTACCCGAATTAATTTACCCACAGGATCATCCTGTAAAAATAAGTCGTCGGCTATATTGCTCCCCAAAATAACCACCTGAGCGGCGCCGGCGTCTTCGGAGGCCGTATAGAATCTACCCTCCCTCAAAGTATGCTGATCTATAACGAATTTTTCTGAAGACGAACCATAGTAAATTGCGCTTTTTTGATTATTCCTATAACTGGCGACCGCCATTCCGGTCACTATTCCATAATCGTTAACCACATTATTTAATTTTTTGATATCGTCCAAATCCCTTTGTTTAAATGTGGTAATCCCGATGGCTATCCCCGGAGTCAAGGTGGCGTTTGCCGCTCTATTTTTTGTTGTCGGCGGTACTTTTGTTTTTATAAATAATGTATCGCTTCCCAATGATTTTATTTCGTCGTTTATTAAACTTCTAAAGCCGGCGCCGGCCGACAAAACCATGATAACAGTGGAGATCCCGATAACAATTCCAAGGGTCGTTAAAATAGTCCTTACAGGATTGGCGGATAAAGCCTTTATTGATTGTTTTAGTGCCTTGCTATTCATATCTTAATGCCTCAATTGGATTTAATTTTGATGCTTTCAGCGCGGGATATAAACCGAAAATTACTCCGGTTAGGATCGAGACTCCAACAGCCAGAAAAATAGAAGTGATGGAAACAACGAAGGCCCAATCATATCCCAGGTAATGCATAAGTAGAGTTATGAAATAAGAAATCAAGGTCCCGATAATAATTCCCATCACTCCGCCCATAAATGTTAACATTCCCGCTTCAAGCAAAAATTGATTCATCACCGCCCTGTTTGTTGCGCCTACCGCTTTTCTCAAACCAATTTCTCTCGTACGTTCAGCCACGGTCGCCAGCATAATATTCAGTATTCCTATGCCACCAACAACCAAAGCGATTGCGGCCATGGCAGTCAAAAATAACCGAAGTGCGTTCGTTACTGTACTTAAAACGCTTACGGCGTCAGCTATACTATATACCGTAAAATCAACATCGACGTCGCGCTGTATGTGATGATTTTGTTTTAAAACCCGAGTTATATCGGCTATGGTTCGAGGAATGTTATCAGCAGAATCAACTTTTATATTTATCATCTGCAAATAATGTATACCAAGCAGTTGTTCCTGCGCGATGGCTAAAGGAATGAATACCTGGTCATCGTTATCTTGGAAAAATGAGCTCCCTCTGGAAGCTATTACTCCTATCACGCGCAAAGGAATTCCTCCGGCCTGAGTCTGCGAGGAGCTCTTAACTTTAATCACCTGCCCAACCGGATCAACCCCGGTACCATCGAAAAGCTCACCGGCTACAGTAGACCCCAAAACTGCAGCATTAGAGTTGCCCTGTGCCTCCTGCCCGGTAAAAAATTGTCCTTTCTGCATAGTGAAACTCACAACATCCGGATAGCTGCTCTCAGAACCTGTAAAATTAGTATCAACAGTTTTATTCTGCCAGACAACCGTTCCGGGACCCCTGACCATAGCGTCTATTGCTGCAGCATGGGGCACCTGAGTTTTGCTCCTGAGAGAATCTGCATCTGAGTTTACCAGCGTAGTTACAACAATTCCAAAAACAGTTGATGGCGGCCCTTTTTCATTGCTTTTTCCTGGCATAACGCTCAAGAGGTTAGAACCCAATTTTGTGACCTGCCCTAAAATTAAACTCTGTGCACCCGCTCCCAAAGCAATTATAATAATCACGCCGGCGACTCCAATAACAATTCCCAGTATAGTCAAAAACGACCTGCCCTTCCTGGCAAGCAATGTCCTAAAAACAAGTTTTATAGTTCCAATAAAATCCATAATTCTACTTGACAGATATTTATAATAGATGTATAAGTAATATACAGTCAACAACCAACATGAAAGGGGCATAACATGCCTGCGAAAAATAAAGGGTGGGATCATCCGCGCTTGGGAGCTCAGTTCCGAGTCCACTATGAAGTGGACGGCCTCCGATTCTATACGAATCCGAGTGGCGAGGCTTTCGTGGAGCCAATCGGGACTGGAAATGCATTCGGCACTACGATGCGATTCAGCCCAAACACCCATGACGGACTCAAATTCACGACGGCAGGACTGGTCCAACCAGACTACTCCTCGGCTGGATGGTGTGTCTTACCCCGACGGTAATCGTCGGAAACACACAGGCCCTGCGATTGCAACATTTCGGTGTTCGTCGCAGGGCATCTTTTTTTGAAAAAATTATTTTATCAAATCGCTTTCCTCTTTTGCAATGGTTCTTTTCTCAACTTTTTCGTCAGAAATAATATTTCCATCTTTAATTCGGATAATTCTTTTGGCGTGGTTGGCTGTGTCGGTTTCGTGAGTTACCAAAATAATTGTGTGACCTTGGTTATTTAATTTTTGCAAAATCCACATAACCGTGTTTCCTGATTTGGAATCAAGGTTTCCCGTAGGCTCGTCGGCAAAAATTACGGCCGGATTATTCACCAAAGCTCTGGCAATCGCAACGCGCTGTTTTTCTCCGCCGGAAATTTGATTGGTAAAATAATTTAACCTATGTGAAAGTCCGACAGATGCCAGCGCTTTTTCAGCTAACTCATCATAATCTTTTTTCTTGCTATAAATCAGCGGTAATCTCACGTTGTCTAAAACAGTTGTGCGAGCAAGTAAGTTAAAAGATTGGAAAACAAAACCCACTCTTTCATTCCTCAGCTTCGCAAGATAATTGTCATCAAAATCTTTAGTACTCTTTCCCTCAAATTTATAAACGCCGGAGGTTGGCCTGTCCAGAAAACTAAGTATGTGCATCAGCGTGGACTTTCCCGACCCGGAGGGGCCCATAATAGCCACGAATTCTCCTTCGTTTATTTTGAAGCTGACATCATGTAAAACTCGCGTAACAACGTCGTCGTTAACATAGTCTTTCTTTAAATTCTCGACTTCAATTAAAGCTGCCATTTATTTCATATAAACTATTATTTCCTGTCCATCCTTAAGCCCGGAGGTTATTTCCACCATTCCACCGTCCGCCTGCAAACCCGTTTGAACCTGAACCTGATGATATGTCTTATTTTTATCGTTATCGATAACCCTGACGTATTGGTTATTATTATTGTTTATTACTGCAGTAGACGGCACCGCTAACGCATTATCTTTTTTCGCGACTAAAATTGTCATGTTTGCCGTCATGCCAGGTTTTATGCCCGGAACATTTTCAAAACTGCCCTTAACCAAATAGTCTACAACGCCGGAAATAACGATTGATGCAGGGTTAATCGTTAAAACTTTTCCCGCAAAGTGTTGATCGGGCCCTAATGCGTCGAACGTATAATCTATCGGCTGTCCGATCTGCAAGGACGCCACGTTAGCCTCACTCACATCAGCCTCTGCGTGCAAATTCCCTATATCCTGTAAAACCATAACTTCCTTTGATGGGACCGCCTGCTCGCCGACTTTAATATCTACCTGAGTGATTGTTCCGCTTGAAGGAGCGGTTATGATCAAATTGTTCAAAACGGCCCTGGCAGAATCAACCTGGCCTTGCGCAGAAAGTATTTGAGCCTTAGCCAAATCAATATCTTCCTGCCTTGGATTGGCCTGCTTTAAGGATAAGTTATCCTCTGCGGTCTGGAGAGCCGCTTTATAAGAGGCAATACTGCTCTGTAGGCTGTTAACACTGCTCATTACGCTATTAACTGTACTTTTTTGTGAATCCAAAGATGCCTTATCAGATGCGGATACTTTGTAATAATAAATTCCCTGGTCGCACTGATCTCTCACAAGCTGTAGTGAGTTAAAAGTGTCATTTAAATAACCTGACAAGCTTGCTATCGCCACATCCATGCTATCCGTGCTGCTCACCTGGCTTATTATAGATTTGGCGCTGGCTAAATCGCTGTTCATACTGTTTTTACTTTCTTGAACCTGTATGCCCTGCTGATCTGTCACCAAAAAATAATTATTCTGTATGGTCGATACCACCGTATATGCGTTATAAATCGCAGTATACGAATTATTTAAAATATTCAAAACGCTGTTATACGAGTTGGCCAGATTAACCTTAGCCGAATTAACGGAGTCTTGAGCAGTCTGTATGTCAATTTTGGTGGCTCCGTTTATTAGTTTCTCATAATTTGCCTGCGCCTGAGCCAAGGATCCCTGCGCACTAGTTAATGTAGCCAGCGCGCCTGACTCGTCTAAAGTAGCCAATGTCTGGCCGACTTGCACAGTGTCTCCTTCTTTCGCCAATACCTGTCGCACAACACCGGCGGATTGAAAACTGAGATCAAGGTCCGTTCCGCTGACTACCTGACCGGTAGTTAAAACGGTCTCCTGTAAATTTTGCTTTGTGGCAAACCCTGTTTGGATCGAGCCGGCATTATTTTTTTTACCGAAAACGAAAAAACAAATAATAATTAAAATTATTACCGCTGCAATAATCCAGATGTTTCTTTTCCTTTTTAAAAATTTTGGCACCTTCATTATATTTTTAAATTATTTAATATATTTTTGAAATCCGATAAATGTTACAAATTGAATCTTTTCGCTCCATCCAGCCAATCCTTGAACTGACAATCTTCACCGTGCTCGGGAGCCTCGCTGCTTTTTAAGACCTCCACTGCATCTTTGAAAATCTCATAAATATCCGACGGATTAGTTTCTATCTCAATTATTTCCTTTCTGAATGGAAGCCTGTCTACAAATCCTCTGCTTTTGTCAACGATATAAAATGCCAGATAGCCTTTTTTGGGAGTCTGAAACCCATTCTTCTCCATTAAAAACGTGTAAGTGTCCAACTGGAGCTGAAACCTGTCATAAATATTTTCCGCAGTGCTCCCCGTAGATTTATAATCCAAAGGCGCAATCTTACCGTCATCAAATTCTAAAACATCATCTACCGCTCCAAATAATGTCGCTCCCAAACCCTCGTCAAAATATCTTATACCCGCCAAATTGCTTCTCCACTGGTTTAATAATTTTTGATTTCCAAATAAATGAGCTTTTATCCCGCTCTCCTTCAATAACGGCGGAGATACCTTCTTAGATCTATATGAATCAAATTCCTCCTTAAATAAAGCATCAACTGAGGTATTTAGTGTATACGGATACGGTGGCGGCCTCTTTATACCCATTTTTTTATCCAGCCAAAAACAATGCTTGCATTCTAAAAATAAATTTAGTGAATTTGGTGAAAGTTGTATGGATTTATTAGCCATATTAATACATTTTACCTTGCCACCGAAAGTTTTACAACAATAAAAAATCCCTCAGCCTATGCCTTGGGATATAAGTCTCAATGCTCTTCGGTTATGCCACTAACCGTCGCTTAAAATTATTCCAAACGTTCATCAGTGCCGGCTTTTCTTTACGAGGATTTGCCGGAGGCAACGACATGCCACTTTCGGCGAGATTGAGTAATACTCGCAAACCTTCGGCGCCAGTGTAGGCCTGACCGCTTACTTCGTCGAAAATCACCGGCTTTCCTGGAATTTTTGTGATGGAAAGTTGGGCCGCAAGCAGGTTCTCGCTACCAGGATCGCCCAAGGCAACTCCAGCGATACGGACATCGCGTTCATAGTAGTGAGTCCATGAATCCAACACGCCGGGTAGCGCGAATGCCATACCGCCGACGCAGATAACCAAATAATACCTGAGAATACGCCTGGACTTCGCCAGCCTTCTTATAACTTCAGGGTTTCGGTGGCAGCTAATAACGTCAACCCGCATCCTCATCGCCCAGGGTAGCCCCTCACATATTGATAAAACTTGAGGCAGATCGGAATCGCTCCCGCAGATTATTAGAACGCTTTTTTTCATGATAATACCCCTTAATGAGTAAGCCGTTGCAGAGCTTCTAGGTACTTTTGCGTGGTACCTTCAACAACTGCATGCGGAAGAACCGGAATATTGTTCCCGGTCTTATCCCATACCGTACTTTCCAGGTAGTCGCGTACAAACTGCTTGTCAAAGCTTTGTTGCGGTCCGCCAGGCTTGTACGTAACAGACGGCCAGAACCGCGAGCTATCCGGCGTCAGCACCTCGTCGGCCAGATATATCTTACCGCCGATAACAACAAATTCAAACTTGGTGTCGGCGATGATAATACCCCTTCTGGCCGCATACTCGCTGGCGAACTTGTATAGTGCCAGGGAGTAATCACGCGCCTGATATGCAAGCTCGTCACCCACAATTTCACAAGCCCGCTCAAAGGTAATGTTTTCATCATGCTGACCGGCTTCTGCCTTCGTAGATGGAGTAAAAATTGGAAATGGAAGCTTGTCAGATTCGACCAAGCCGTCAGGTAACCGAATGCCGCATATGGTCTTGGATTTCTTATATTCTTTCCATCCCGAACCGGTGATATATCCGCGTACAATGCACTCACTTTTCAAGGGTTCGCCTTTGCGCATCAACATCGACCGCCCTTCCAGCGTCGGCCCGAAGTTCGCCACATCGATTTTCCGGCCTATCTCGGCGATATTTGTAGTAATCATGCAATTCGGAACAAGATGCGCGGTCATATTGAACCAGAATTCGCTCAACCCGTTCAGCACTCGGCCCTTATCGGGGATTCCCGTAAGCAAAATATGGTCAAACGCGCTAATGCGGTCGGTGGACACAAGCAACACCTCGCCGCCAAGATTAATAACTTTCCGTACCTTCCCATCACGATGTCCGGTACCGCTGACCTGCATGTCCAAAAAGCATCCATCCCTACTCTCCACTCCAGTAACAGCAATCCTATTCATACAGCCCTTCCTTCTGTTTTTCTCTTTTTTCAACGAACGATCATTTCCGTGCTTTCGTCAGAAAGCATTAGGTTATATTACTAACTTTTAAAGATTAATCAAGATAAACTTACCCATCTCCATTTTCCAAACTGGTCTTTGTTAAATTCATATTTTCCGTATCTATATTCTCTGATAAGCTTCTCTATCTCTTTTTTTTGTATAGAATCAAACTCCATAAAAATTTTGCCTCCAAAGTTTAAATGCTTCTGTGCATATTTTAAAAACTTTCTTATATAAAAAAGCCCGTCTTTTCCTCCAAACAAAGCATTTTTTGGTTCAAACTTTAAAACCGATTTTTGTATTTTATTTTTCCTTGTTGTAGGAATATATGGCGGATTGGCAAAAATATAATCGTATTTACCTTTTACTTTTTTGAATACATCAGACTGAATTATTTTATATCTTTTCCTATCGATATTATTTATTTTACAATTTATCTTTATTTGTTCTACCGCCCTTTTGTCATTATCGGCAAAGTCGCACAATAAACTAGGCAAACTTTTCAAAACGGAAACTCCTATGCATCCGGATCCGGAAAATATATCCAAAACTTTTCCGCCCTTAATCTTCCCCACTTCTTTACCAACCCAGTATTCCGTCTCGGGCCTTGGGATTAAAGTCCTCTTTGATAAATCAATTTTGCATCCCAAAAACTCAGTAAATCCTATTACATAGTCCACCGGCTCACCGGCTTCCAACAATTTCACATCTTTATAAAAATCTTCAGAAACCTTATTGTTATATTTTTCTTTTAAAAGCCAACCAATTTCTTTTTGCATATATGTTTCCTTTTTACCCCAAAAACGGCTAATAAACAAACAAAAACAGCGAGTTACCGCTGTTTCACCGATTAGATGAGGCTTATTTCTTTTTTCTCTTTATTAACGAATAAATTCCAAATCCTAAACAAATTATAACAACAACGGTTAGCGCAGTCCAAAATAATGTCGGATGTGCTGAGACCATTTCGGATAAATCAGCCGCACCTAAGTCTGCAGCAAAATATTTTCCGGAGATTTGGGCATTAGCCTGCAAAGCGCCGGCTAAAAAACCGCAAACTGATAAAGTTGCAACTATAACCGATGACTTGATTAACCTTGATAGTATAACCATATTTTTTATATTAGATAATAATATATTGCCGAAAAAAAATTAGCGCAATACAAAACCCGCTTGCGCGGGTTTTAATTTACTTGATTCCAATAATTTCCACCTCTGTATATGGCTGTCTGTGTCCGATCTTTCTGCTTTCTCTCTTTTTTGGTTTATATTTATATACAATAACCTTATCTCCTTTACCATGGCTTAAAACCTTTGCCTGGACTTCCGCTTTTAGAACCGGGGCTCCGATTTCAACCTTATTGTTTTTTTCAACTAATAAAACATCTTGAAAAGAGAACTCCTCTCCTTCCTTTTTTTCCAATTTTTCTACCTTTATTTTGTCTCCTGGCTGGACTAAGTATTGCTTTCCGCCAGTTCTAATTATTGCTATCATAGTTGTTTTGTTTGAATTATAGGTATAGTTTATCAAAAACTAGCCTATTCGTCAAGCGTCGGCCTGTTAACTTCGCCTATTTCCAGCTTAGACTCCCCTCCTGCCAGTTTTATAACATCTTTATCAACCTTGCCAAATTCTATTTTTGCCTTGTTAAAACTGGATACAGTAGAGTCTAAATGCTGTCCCAATCGGTTAAAATGCTCAGAATACACAAAAAGATGCTTTCCCAAACGTTCAACCTCCTTGATTATTGACTGAGCCTGCTCTGAAATTTTTTGGTTTCTTAACCCCTGCAAAACTGTCTGTAAATATGCCAAAAATGATGTTGGCGAGACAACAATAACCTTCTTCTTGCCCGCATAATAAATCAGGTTATTTGTGTCCTCGGCTATCACCCCGACTTTGTTTATCAGTAAATCATAATAAACTGCCTCCGAAGGAATAAACATAAAAGCAAAATCCATTGTTTTTTCTTCCGGTCTGACATATTTTGAAGTTTCATCAATTCTTAACTTCAGATCATTTACAAAAGCCGTTTCCAATCTTTTTTTCTCTGCAGAATCATTGGTTTGGAACATTCTGTTGTAATTGTCTAAAGAAAATTTCGAATCGATCGGAATTATTCTTTTATCAACAAAAACAACCGCGTCAACAATTTCCCCGTTAGAAAAACTGTATTGCATTTGGAATGATGACGGCGGCAAAACATTTTTTAAAACGGTTTCCAAATAATATTCCCCCAAAATTCCCCTCTGCTTTGGATTTTTTAATATGTCCTGCAAGGATTTTAACTGATCGGCAAAGCCAACCACCTGCCTGTTTGTTTCATCCAATTTAGTAAGCTTTTCCGTAACGTTTCTTATAATGTCGGCCGAATGTTTAAACTGCTCCTGTACATTTTTATTAGATTCAGAAAGCTTGCTGTCCACCGCCTGCGCAACCTGGTTTAATTGTTGTTGCAACATAAGAAGCGAGCCCTCTTCTTTTTTCGCAGGTTCAGCCTTCTTCGCCAGCAACAAAAAAATTGCGAAGACCACTCCCACTGTAATTATTATTAAAAGTATTGTTGTTATATCCATATTTTTATTTTACTATTTTACGGGAGATGACGCGATAGTATAATAAGACTTTGCGTCTGCTACAACGTTACCGCTTGCATCTAGCCCCTCTATTTCAAAAGTATAATTACCCAGCATCGGCGAAGGTCCGGTGGAATCCGGATAACAACCTAATGACACCGGTAAATTTTGCGCGCCGAAACGAAGGCTTGGATCGTCATCAGGATAACCTATAAGATTAACAGCCGCTATGCCGGATGACGCCGTCCAACAGTCCTCGTACGAACCGTTGGGATAATACACTTGGCCGTTTGGTGAAGTTATTTTGAGTGTTTGTTGATTTACCGATGAGATTATATTGAATGGCAGCGGGTTGCTCATGGCCGGACTCAAGTAAACCTGGATAGTTGAGCCAAATACCGGCGTGTCGGCCGGTATTGTAAATTTTATCTGAGAACCATCTTGAGACACTTCATCCGTGTTAATATTCTTAAAGTACTGACTGTTATTATTCGGGCCATATGTCAATAATTTGTCCGGTCCTGACAACAAAATTTTATCAGAATAAGAAAACCCGTTTCCATAAATAGTAATCTGTGTGCCTGCAATACCAAATTTTGGAGTGATGCCGCTAATTGTTATTTTGGTAGCCGGATTATTTATGCTAAAACCCTTATCACTAAAAGCCCTTATAATTTGTCCCGAAGGTGTGCCCTGATCCTGGTTTATAACGACACTAACCTCCGCTTTGTAATGGTCTCCTCCAAAGGTATTTGTGGGCAAACTAAAACTATCCGGTACGGTAAAGCTATAATTATACGCATTCACCGAACCGCCGGACGAGCTTAATGTGGCAAAATCAAGCGCAGGGATCGTTCCCACCGAATAAGCTGACCATCCCGGGACACGATCGTCTATAATATCAACTTGAGTTGGAGGATTTACCGGGATGCCTGTTGTTATCCATTGAACAGAAACTTTCTGGCCAGGCCTCCATGTTTCCCCTCCGTTGGGTGAAAAAACTGTAATAGAGAGTTGAGTGGAAGAAGTGACAGCAAACGATAATTTATTACTCGCTGTTCCCCATGGACTAGCATAAATGCTATATGTTCCCGGAACAATGGTTATATATGAAGGACAGGGCAGACCAGAATATGAATTGTCTAATGTGCAATAACTATCGGCAAGCGTAAAATTAATCACAGAACCCGTGCTACTTTTATCTCCGTAGATAACTCCTCTCTGTCCGGCGCTATTTTCAATCCATAAATTTTTATCCCCCTCAAAACCATTTAGACTAGCGCCCGTCACCGTAATTGCTTGACCGACTCTCGCAGGATTAGGTGAAATTAAATTTATGAATGGCTGAACCGAATCATCACACACGCGAGCTAAAGCGGGGCAAGCAATTTGCGCAGTTGATGGAGGTAGCCCACAATTATTAGAATCTACTGCAACCTGCGACTGGCTGCCGTTTACACATGTTCCCCAACCGCATTGCCATTCCGGAGTACAAGCTAAACCGGATGAACAATCAGGATAGGGTTTTAACGCAACAAAAGTGTCAATAGAAACGCACTTGTTGCCGGAACAAGTATAATAACAATCTTTATAAGTATCCTGACAATTTTTTTGCGTTTGACATTCGTATACGACAGCTGGCCTAGAGGTTGGATAATAGTGTTGATAAACCAGCACACCTGCCCCGGCGGCTACAACCGCTCCAACAATAATTATGATCACTGCCAATGCTGCAATTCCTTTTTTCTTGTCCATATCTTTTTTGATTAATCTTAACTTAAGATACCACAGAATCTTTCGGGGTCCAATAACGGAAATAAACCAGTTTTACGAATTCACTCATTATAAAGTATGCACCTACGATGAAAAACACAATCAACATCGGCATCAATGGCGGAACAACAAAATGAAACCAACTTTGCCCGACTTTTAAATATGGCAAAACAATAATAATTATACCGTCCAGTAATGTCAGCGTAGACAGCCAGATACCCGGTCTTTTCGCCTTATAAAATAAGCCTCGAGTCCTTATCACAAATATGAGCACAATTTCAGTAAGAATACTCTCCACAAACCATAACGTCTGTATATTTGCAGGCGATTGTCTGTAAAATATTGAGAAGAAAAGAAAATCGAAAACCGTGCTGACCAACGCCAAGGATATAATAAGCGGCAAGACCATATGCAATTGATACGCCTTGGGCTTTCTAAGCTCTTCTATATCCACAGAATCCGTAGCGATTGCTATCAACGGAAAATCTGATAAAATATTTCCCAACAAGATCTGAACCGGCAGCATCGGCAAAAAATTAATAAATAAAGAGATTACGGCGATAGAATAAAAATTACCGAAGTTGCTGGCCAAGGCACATTTTATATATTTATTTATGTTTGCAAAAATAATCCTACCATCCTTAATTCCATTTACCACAACCCTCAGATCTTTTTCCAGCAAAATCACGTCCGAAGCCTCTCTGGCTACGTCCGAAGCCTCAAGAACTGCGATCCCTACGTCAGCCGTCTTAAGGGCCGGCGCGTCATTAAATCCTTCTCCCATGAAACCAACTTCATACTTTTTCTGTAATGATTTTATTATGTTGTGTTTTACATCAGGGGAAATCCTGGCAAAAACAGATTTCTTGTCGCAGGCTTCGTCAAAATCTTCTTTTGACAATGCAATCAGCTCTTGCCCCGAGATTATGTCGTCGAGACTGCCGGCCAATCCGGTTTGCCGTGCAACATATCCCGCCACTTCTTTAGAGTCTCCGGTTATAATCTTAATTTGGACTCCAAGTTTTTTCGACAAGCCCATTGCTTCTTTAGCCGTAGCTTTTATAGGATCGTCAAAAACGAAATATCCCAAAAAAGTTAGCCCTTTTTCATCTTCAACTCTAAGCGGCTTCCCGTCTTTTGCCACCCTTTTAAATGCGATGGCTAGGACCCTCTTTCCGTCTAAACCCTCTTTTTCCACTTCTTCTTTAATTTCTTTTTTATCAAAGTTGCCGCTGAACTTTGAACAATTCTTGATTATGGATTCCGGCGCCCCCTTAACAATTAAAAAATTCTCTTTTTTAGAAGACTGAACCATAAATGCCGATCTCATCCTATATGAATCAAACGGTAATTCTGAAATGACTTTAAATTTTTTAGATTCGCGCAAAATTTCTTCTGTAGCTCTCTGGTATAAGGCGGCATCAAACGGATTTAATATCTTGTCTCCGACTCTGTCTGCACCGGAAGTCAGGATCCCATATAGAAAACATTTCTTTTTATCGGAAGAGACCGTGTGCGCTAACGACATCTTATTTTGCGTGAGGGTTCCCGTTTTATCAGTGCATAAAACCTCGATATTGCCCAAATCTTCGATAGCCGACAACCTTTTCACAACGACGTTTTGCTTTGCCATCTTCAAGCTCCCTTCAGAAAGTGCAAAAGTTACGACAACCGGCAATGCCTCGGGTAGAATACTTACAATCAAAGCAACCGAAAATAAAAGCAACTCAAGAATATGGCTCATCGTAAAGCCCTTCAAAAAAATATTAACGATAAAAATCAAAATTATGGTTACTACTACAATTCTTAAAATCAGCTTACAAAAATATATAATACTCTTTTCGTAAGTACTCTCTCTGCGTATGCCTGATATAGATTTAACTATGCCTCCAAAAACCGTATCTCTAGCCGTACCTATTACAACGCCTTCCGCCTTTCCGGAAATTACAGAAGATCCGGAGAATATAATATTCTTAGCTTTAAAAATTTCCTCTTCTTCGTGGCTGAGCGCATCTGTTATTTTTGATACAGGCCCGGACTCTCCGGTGAGCACCGACTCGTTCACCAAAAAATTCTGCATGCTTATCACCCTTAAATCCGCATCCGCTACGTCTCCCGCCTCAAGAACAACTATATCTCCCGGCACCAGATATCTTCTGTCTATGATTTCTTCTTTAGGGTGTGCGAGCTCATCGCTGGTGCGGCGTAAAATTTTAACTTTTTGAGGAACAAATTTTTGTAGCAAGGAAACCGCCTTCTCGGCCCTATATTCCTGAAAAAATCCTACGACAATGTTGATTGCGATAAATGCCAAGACCGCGATGCTGTCATCAAGCTGTCTCATTAATATGGATATCGCGGCTGCGGCCAGAAGCAAATAGCAGAAAGGCGACTTAAACTGCCTGATTAAAATATGGAATGCATTAACATTTTTAACCTTTATTTCGTTTAATCCATATTTTTTCAACGCCAAATCAGACTCTTTTTTAGTTAGCCCCTCCCTGGATGATCCCAACATCTTAAGCGCTTCATCTACGCTTTTTGCCGTAAAATTTGAAAAAATCATTTACAAATTAATTTTCTTAAAATTTGATAAAAATCTCCGTTAACAAAAATAGTACGTATATTGCCAACAATATCAGCCCTTCTTTCTTTGATAATTTTTTGTCATTTTTAATAGTTACCCAGAAAAGGATTGAAGCTATAACTAAAAATATTCTTGCAACCAAAATTTGAGAAATATCCACTATTACGAACGGGTGGATTAATGCCACAATTCCGAAAACTAGCGTCGCGGCAACAATTACGCTGGCCATTAGGTCGCCCAAAATCATCCAGTTCTGATCTTTTTTAGCGGAAATAATTGAAAAATAAGTTTCCGGGAAGCAATTTCCCAATCCCACAATTAATATTGCAACTAATGACAGCGAGGCCCCCATACTGCCGGCAAAATAATTGGCGCTATTGATTATCTGCTGGGAAGAAAAGAATAAAACTATAAGAATAACAATCGTTTGCAGCATAATCCATAAAATTTCTCCCTTTCCCAATTTCTGCTTCCTGGGGTAATCTTTTTTAAACCGGCCTTCCTTGGAAAATATCCACCATGCATACACAAAAAATAGCCCTATCAGTATTAATCCGTCGATGCGCGTCACCTGCCCCTTTAAAAGTAATACCAACGGGAATAGAGCGACTATAGATGTGAAAACGGCGCTTCCTTGCACCATCTTGCTGTCGGCTGAAATACCTTTTTTGGAAAAGAAAATTGCAATGGCTGCGACAAGAGTTAAGTCAACCAAGTTTCCTCCGATCATATCTCCAAGTGAAATTTGAGGAAGGTTGCGCAATGCGGCGGAAATATCAACGAAAAAATTGGGCAGGTTCGCCGCGAATCCAAGTACGAAAAAGGCTATGATAAATTCGCGGATGCCATAGTATTTAGCAATTTTTGTCAGGCTCTTTACCAGGTAGGAGCTTAACCACGAAAGGAGGAAACAAGAAATGACAAAAGACAAAATTTCAAAAATCATAGTATGTTATTAAATTTACTTAATAAAATATATTATTTCATAAATAATTCCCAACAAAAAAACTAAAGATAACGGATAAATTATAATATTTCTGCCGCCAATCTTTTTATACATCATCAAGATTAAAATCCCATCGATCCCCAATAAAACTCCTCCCACGAATGACAGTAACGGTATAAATGAATTCAAGCCTATCAAAAAGAGTATCAGGGGCGGACAGCAAGTCATAACGAACGCCTGCCAGTGTTTAATTTTCAGGTCAAACATTAACGTCTTCTTAAAGATGATCCCCTGGGTTATAAAGGCTGTGAATGTTGCCAATGCTCCCATTAGCAGACAAACGGATACCAGCGCAGGAGAAACAAAATTCCTGAGAGCGGCAAAGGCGGTCGGATCCGTCTGCTCGCCGGTAATTCCTAAAATTAAAAAAATAAATAAAAAATAGAATACTGAAGTTACTATAGTAGAAACCGTTACTATTGTTTTTAGCCTTTTCTTCTTACCTATAATCATCTCTTCAACCTCGGGTATCAATCCGACGCCCCACAAAGCAAAAAGCAACGTGCCATAAGGTAAAAAAGAATTTGCAACCGACCGACTCCAGTTATCTGATAATATATTACCAATTTTTATATGCGAGAAACCCTGAACAAATACAAGAAGTAGTGCTAAAAAGAGCAAAATAATAATCCAAAACTCCGCCTTTGCGACCACTTTTATGTCAAAATATATAATGATGCTGGCTAAAATGAAATAAACAAGCACATATAATAGAATACTTCCCGAAAATAAAGGGTGCAATATAGAATTTAAAAATTGGCCCCCTATTAACAAATAGACTAAAAGTATCCCGATGCTTGCCAATATTACCGAGATCATTGCAAATGATTCAGCCCACTTTCCCAGATAATGACCCACAAAGCCCGGGAACCTTTTAAAATCCGGGGTTTTCAGGCTTATCTGGCAAAAAATTAAATTAATTCCCACAACCAAAGCCGTAAGAACCAAAAAATAACAAAGCATTATCCAAATGCCCGACTGAAGAGCGATGTAAGGCAAAGATAAAAAACCAACCCCGACCATTCCTCCGGAAAAAACTGCAATCGGGTAGATAAAATCTTTAAATAAATTATTAGCCATATCTTTTATATATTTTACTATAAAAATGCGACGTTAGGTATGGGGATAACTATTACTGCCGTATGCAATCGACAAAATGATAATTTTGTGCTAAATTAATTGAAATAGAAGCTAATTAATGGCCCCATCGTCTAGCCTGGTCTAGGACATTTGCTTCTCAAGCAAGTAACATGGGTTCGAATCCCATTGGGGCCACCACAAAAATACCTTTAATTTAGGTATTTTTTTATTTCGACCCAATGGGTTCGAACCCAAAGGAGGGGTCGGGAGGAAAGTAATTTCCTCCCGCGTAGGAATCCGCTAACCGGCGGAATTCAAAACCGAGAGGTTTTGAAAGAGCCCGGAGGGCGACGGGTTCTAGCGAAGCGGAATCCCATTGGGGCCACCACAAAAAATCGGCATAGTATGTGCCGATTTTTTTATTACTATTTGTTTGGAGGCTGAGCTGGATCGTAATCCGGCGGAATCTGCCAATAATTTATTATATACTGAGCTAATTGCTTAAAAACAGGCACCGCGGAAAGAGCTGATTTAGGAACCTTGGGTTTATCTAATTTTACCAATATTAAAAATTGCGGATTAAAAACAGGACCATAGCCGACGAAACTCTGAATTGTGTTGCTGTCCGGCTCATACCCACGACCCTTAAGAAGAGGAACCTGAGCAGTACCTGTTTTACCCGCTATATAATATCCGGGGATTTTTGCCACTCCATTAAAACCCTTGTCAACAACGCTTATCAGCATTGAATTTAATTGTGAAAGTGTTTGCTGCGAGACAATAGGATCTGATATCTCCGGCACCGTGTCGGTTTCGTCCTTACCATTTATAATTTTTTCAACAATATAAGGCCTTACTAATTTGCCACCGTTGGCTATCGCACAAAATCCTCGCGCAATCTGCATAGGAGTCAGTTCAATTCCCTGGCCAAAGGATGCAGTCGCAAATTCCACGTCAGGCCCGTTTTTCAGCAAATCATTGTGAGAATAAACTTCCCCCTGTAAATCAACTCCTGTTTTTGCAGTAAATCCAAATTTATTTATATAATCAAAAAATATTTTGTGGTCTATCTGCTGTTCTGCAAAAACTGCTCCCGTATTAATTGAACTTTCCAAAACCTGGGTCATTGACTGCTTGCCGTACTTTTCATTAGCGAAGTTGTGTATTGACTGAGAGCCGAAGGTCACGACCCCCGTATCGGTATATGTTGTATCCGGCGTTATTTTCCCCTCATTCAATGCTGCCGCCATCGTGAATGGTTTCATAATAGATCCGGGCTCAAAAAGTTTTTGGACGGTAGAATTTTGGAAAATCCCAAGACCCGGGGCTTTTGAGTATTGATTCGGGTCAAAATTTGGAAAATTTGCCAAAGCCAAAATTCTTCCGGTATCCGGTTTCATAACTATTATTTGTCCGGAATCTATATCATCCTTCTTCTGCTCTTGAGCCAACATCTGTTCCGCCTGAAATTGTATATTGTAATCAATAGTTAAATATACGTCTGATCCGTCCAGAGATATTTGATCATCGTTAGACAAAATTGAGTCCAGTCCTGATTTTTCCTCCTGAAATCCGACTTTCCCTTTTAAAATATCGTCATAATAACCTTCTATCCCGTATTGTCCTGATCCTGCTCCACCTAAAAAACCAAGCGTTTGTGATGCCATCTGCCCTTGAGGGTAAAATCTGTCAGGCAAATTTTCCCAAGACAATCCCTTGAGGTTCAGCTCTTTAATTTTAGCCAGCTCAGTTGACGATAAGTCCTTCTGTATAACTACATAAGAACCTTGGCCGCTCAATTCTGAAAGTATCTGGTTTTGTGATTGATTTATCTCTTTGCTTAATGCAGCTGCAAAAGAAGCTTTGTCGGATATATCTTTCGGATTCACCGAAAGCGTCCAACTGTCCTTATTTATAGCCAGACTTTTTACCTCACCCGATCCCTGGCTTCCCTTTGTTTCCTGGCTATTTTCACAAAAAATCTGGCCGCGAGAGCCAGTAACATTGTTAAAAACAACCTGCTGTCCGAGGGCTTGAGCCTCATATAGTTTACGCTCTAAAATCTGCAGAAAAAATAAGCGGCCGATAATAGCTGCTCCAAAAATAAAAATCAAAACTAAAATTGTATTTATTCGCCAGTTGGTGAATTTTTTCATCTCATATATTTTTGTCCGGTACGGATACTTTTGCAGAGCTGTCTAAAACTTGGATATATTTTACCGAAGATGTTTTTTGAAAATTCAAAGCTTGCACTTTCTCCATCGCCTGGCCCAGGAAACTGCTTTCAGCAAATGAAACCTGCAAATTTTTATTTTCGTCAGAAAGTTTAGTAATTTGCTTTTCGTAACTTCCCATAAGATACGATCCTCTTGTTAAGTCATTTATCTGCCAAACATAGAAAACTAGCAACGCCAAGCTCATAAAAAATCCGATGCAACAAACTGATTTCCAGTTTACCGCCGGGAGATCTACGGAGTTTATCTTCGTTTGCAAACTTTTTTGAACTCTATATAGATTTAATGTTGCTGTTGTCATGGATTTTTATTTTATCAGCTGATAATAAATTATAATTTTATTGCCGCCCTAAGTTTTGCAGATCTTGCTCTAGGATTTTTGCTAAGCTCGTCTCCGCTTGCTGTTATCGGTTTTTTAGTAAGTATCTTTATCTTTCCGCTCCTGGCTTCCTCTGCTAAAAAGTTTTTTACGATCCTGTCTTCCAGCGAATGGAAGGATATAACCACTAATCTCCCTTCCGGCGCAAGGATAGAAATTGCCTGAGGCAAAACTTTCTTCACGTTTTCAAGCTCATCGTTAACCGCTATGCGCAATGCTTGAAATGTCCTTGTCGCATAATGGATTTTCCCTCTCCAATATGCTGATGGTGTCGCGTCTTTTATTATCTCTATCAACTGAAATGTCGTTTTAATCCTTCCCTGTTTTCTATGCTCTACGATATTTTTTGCAATTTTTTTAGCGAACTTCTCTTCTCCGTAATTTTCTATAATATCTTCTATCTTCTCTTCCGGCCATTCGTTAACAATTTTCTCGGCTGTAAGGTAATTAGTTTCATCGTTATACCTCATATCAAGCCCCTGATCTACCTGGAAGGAAAATCCCTTATGCGCCCTGGCTAACTGCGCCGACGACATTCCCAGGTCTAATAGAATACCGTTTACCTGCCCAAAGTTCTTTCTGTTTATAATTTCCGTTATATTTGTATAAGAGTCATTTACCAGCACCGCTCTGTCTTTATATTGAACATGCAACCATTGGCTTGCCGAAATTTGCTGAGGATCCAGATCAATACCTAATACTTTTCCTTCCGGTCCGTTATTTTTGAATATATCTTCTGCGTGTCCACCTTCTCCAACCGTACAATCGACAAAATTTTCATTCTGTTTGGGATCAAGATATTCGAGAACCTCTTTTTTAAGAACCGCTGTGTGTATCATCATTATTATTTTAAATTCCAAGCCCTCCTAATTTTGAAACTATATCGCTCACACCTTTTTCGGCTTCCTTGGTCCATGCATTCCAATTTTCCAAATCCCATATTTCCAGTCTGTTTGATAAACCGCAGATAACAACGTTTTTATTTAAACTGGCATATTTCTTTAAGTAATCCGGCACCAATATCCTCCCCAGCTTATCCAGGCTCACTTCCATTGCTCCGGCCAGCATTGTTCTGGTAAAACTTCTGGCTTCAGGCTGGCTTATGGTCAAATTACTTAATTTTTCCGACATTATCATAAACTCTTTTTCCGTGTAAACAACTAAGCAGGCTTCTACTCCTTTTGTAATTACCACCTTCTCTCCAAGCTCGCCTCTAAACTTTGCAGGCAAAGCTAATCTTTTCTTGATATCAATTGTATGTTCGTATTGCCCGATTAACATAAAATATGTCTTAAAACTTATTTATCTATTCCACCATTTCTCCCACATCTATCCACTTCTATCCACTTCTCCTTATTTATAGCCCACTTCATGATACATAGTCAACACTTCGGTCAAAATACCCCATTTTAGTCGTAAAATGACCTATTTTAAGGATAGTTATCCACAGGTCAGTTTTTGCCTATTTTGCCATAATATGAGTTATGCACCTGCTATATAAAAAAAGAGCCCCACTGAGATGAGGCTCGATCACCGAAAACCGGTGAACCTTCAACGCTTGCGCGCCGACTTAATAACCAAATAGCGATTAACGCAGGACAGGTATGCCATCGCGCTGGCTTCAATGATATCGGTACTGGCCGATTTGCCGTTAAACACAAGCTTATCAAAGGCAACGCGCACGTTCGCTTCACCCATCGCGTCTTCTCCAACGCTGACCGGCAGTATTGAATAGTCCAGTAATTTACCGCTTAAACCGGTCATACGGTTTATTGTTTTTATAACCGCATCAACCGGTCCGTCTCCGCAGGCAGATTCCCGCAACATTTTACCGTTTCGCTTAAGCATGACAGACGCCGTGGGGACTGTTTGAGTCCCGGTTGAGACATTCAGATAGTTCAACTCATAAACGTCGCCACCTGCCTTGCTGATTTGGCTGCGGGCGAGAGCAATGAGATCGTGGTCGTAGACGAGCTTCTTCTTGTCAGCCAGCTGCTTAAACTGAATATAAACCGTCTCCAACTCTTTGTCTGAAAGGTTAATCCCAAACTTAAGAAGTTGGTCGCGTAAGCCGTTTTTTCCCGAATGCTTGCCGAGGACCAATTCCGTTCCGTCTGCTCCCACGTCTTCAGGATTAATAATTTCATACGTGCTCCGATTGTTTAGCATGCCAGCCGTGTGGATGCCAGCCTCGTGAGCAAAAGCGTTTGCTCCGACTATCGACTTGTTGCGCTGGACATTCATACCCGTCAAACGACTTACAAGCCGGCTCATACGGGTTAGCCCCTTGGTGTTGATTCCCGTTATCGCGCCGAATAAATCCGAACGCGTGCGCAGTGCCATCACAACTTCTTCAAGCGCAGCGTTACCCGCACGCTCTCCAAGCCCGTTGATAGTGCACTCTACCTGCATTGCACCGGCTTTAACGGCCGCCAGGGAATTTGCAACTGCCTGCCCGAGGTCGTTATGACAATGAACACTGAGTACGGCGTGTTTACCCAAATTACCGACATTTTCAAGTAGATATTTAATCAACCCTCCGAACTCTTCAGGATCTGAATAGCCAACGGTGTCGGGGATGTTTATTGTCTTCGCCCCTGCGAGGATCGCTGTGTCAACCGCCTCGGCAAGAAAATCCGGCTCAGTACGCGAAGCGTCTTCGGCGCTAAATTCCACATCAGAGCACAGGGATCTGGCATAACTTACCATTTCACGAATCTGCTGGATTACTTCACGTTTAGTTTTATGCAGCTTATGTTCCCGATGGATTGGAGACGTAGCCAGAAAAACATGGATTCGACGCCGTTTTGCAGGCGTTATAGCCTCGGCGCAACGATCAATGTCTGCCTTCACGCAACGAGCCAAACCCGCTATGATGGGCCCCTTAACTCTCTTGGCTATCTCATGGACAGCTGCGAAGTCGTCAGGCGAAGCGATCGGGAAACCGGCTTCAATCACGTCAACTCCAAGGCTGGCCAGACCGTAGGCAATTTCGAGCTTCTCCCGCCTATTCAAACTCGCACCGGGGCATTGCTCACCGTCGCGCAAGGTCGTATCAAATACTATTATTTTTTTCATTTCGCTCTCCTTCTGCGATCATTTGGTTATTTCTTATTGTAAATGAGCCGTCATTTACCATCCGCGCCAAACTTCTTAAAAAATCTGACGCCGACGGTAAAATTAAAAATCCTCTGCTTAGGAGGATTTTTGATGTAACTTTTTTATGTTTGCTTATTTCTTATCAAAAACCCCCTGGTGCTGAACCAATAAAAGCAAGTTCAATAATAATGAGTTTAGGTTTTTGTTCATATAGTCTGTATACCCATATATTACTCTGTTGGATATTTATGTCAATACTCGCCCAATTTACTAGCTTATTTTAGACGGATTAATTATTATTTCAAAATTATCAGAGTTAATTTCAATTTTATCTCCTTTTTTTATTTTTTCTGATAAAAGAGCGGAAGCAACAACATTTTCCACCTTATCCTGGACAACCCTTCTCATCTCTCTTGCGCCAAACTCGGGCTTGTACGACAGTTCTACGATTTTTTCTTTTAAGGGTTCCGTAATCTCAAAATCTATGTCCTGATCTTTTAGGCTCTTCTGCAATCCCTGCAATGACAACTGGGCTATTTTCATTAAATTATCCTTTGTTAATGGATGGAAAATAACTGTGGCGTCAAAACGGTTTACAAATTCCGGTCTGAAAATATTCTTTTCAAAAAGATCATTCAGCAATTTGTCTTTTTCCAGGGGCTGGTTTGCCTCAACCTGTTTAAATATCATATCTGCTCCGGCGTTTGATGTGCAGATAATTATTGCACTCGAGAAAACAACCTTCCTCCCTTGGCCATCTGTTATATGGCCTTCATCCAATACCTGCAGAAACAAATTCAAAATATTTGGATGGGCTTTTTCAACTTCGTCCAATAGAATCAGGGAAAAAGGAGTTTCGCGCACAGGTGTGGTCAGAAGGCCCTGCGTCTCCACCGGAGAGGTTGCTCCGATTAATCTCGGGATATCCGAGACCGCCTGAAATTCCGACATATCAAGAGTTATCATTTTCTTCTCTGAACCAAAATAAATTTGGGCCAACGCTTTTGCTGTTTCAGTCTTACCTACGCCGGTAGGCCCCAAAAATAAAAACGTTCCCATCGGTCTGGTCTTTGAGGCTATGCCCATTCTTGCCCTGCGCATGGCAATAGATATCTCGCTGACCGCCTCCTCCTGGTTAACAATTCTGTTATGAATCAAATTTTCAAGATTGAGCAAAACTTCTTTTTCTTTAACGGCCATCTTCCCAACCGGTATATCTGTCTTTTTAGAAATGACTTCTGCGATATGATGAGGCAAAACAACTTTTTCTTTCAGCTTCTGGACGTAAACCACCGCTTCATCTAAAACATCTAACGCCTTCTTCGGAAACGGCAAAGACGGCATGTATCGCGCGGTTAAATTTACTATTTCACGTATACTAGGATATAAAATTAAAATTTTTCGGGCATACTCTAACTCTAAGGCGTCTGTTTGTAAAATATTTATCGTCTCCGCCTCAGAAACTTCAGAAACTTCCACCTTTTCAAAAAAACTGGCAAATGAGGACTCCTTCTCTATATCTCTATGCAAGCCCTCATACGAAGTTATCCCTATAAACTGAAAATTAGGCAACGGCAGATACTTTGAAAGCACTCCGGATATATCAAAGGATCCGGCTTTCTGAACCTTTTGCCCGACAAAATTTTCAAGGTCGTTGATTACCAGAATCACGCTTTCTGATGAAGCGGCCTCTGAAAATATCTGGTCTAGGGTAGCCTCCAGTTTCTCAAAATCAGATACTTGCGCCGCCAGCAAGACAGTATCAAGTTCTACTACTCTTTTATTATTAAGTTGAGGCAAGGACGTGCCCAGATAGCATTTCTGAGCCAATGACTCAATTATGCTCTTCCTGCCGGTACCGGCATCACCCACTATCAAAGCGTTTGCATAACTGGATTTTGCCAAAATAACTTCCACTTCCTCCACTTCTTTTTTGTGCCCGATAATTTCCCTAAATTTCCATTTAGAAACTATCTTAGTCCAGTCGGTTGAAAATTTATCAAGCGTTAAAGTATACCCGGAAGAGAAACCCTTACCCATAGATCCTTTCCTAAGAAGATTTTCGTGCGTCCAAAATTTCTTACTTCTCTCATTTACATCCTCTGCAGAGTCCAGCCACAAAGTTAAATTATCAACATCTTCCGCTTTCAAGTCGAACTCAATTAAAGTTTTTTTAAAAAACTCATCCTGTCCCGCCAAAGCTGTTAAAATTTCTTTTTCTCCGACAACTTCATGCCCCCTGCTTACTGCAACTTTAAGAGCGCCTTCAATCGTTTTCTGAAAATCGTCTGAGAAAATATCTTCCGAAGAATTTTGCTTTTCCGCTTTTTCTAAATAGTTTTTTAAATCTGATTGCAACTTCTTGGGATTCATGCCAAGACGGAAACATATAAGGTTAATATCCTTACTGAGTTTTACGGAAGAATAAAAAAGAGCCGTTGAGCTGATTGAAATCCTTTTCTTTTTACAAAAATTCATCGCGTCCAGAATAATTTTTGCCGTATCAAATCCCAAAAAATCGGCCAAATTATAATTCTCAGGGCTGGCGGATGCATCGGCGATGCCGGGGACGGCATCCGGCCTTTTTATTTTCAGCTCTATAAACAAGCCCATATTCCAAAAAATGAGGTAAAGAGATAAAAACAAAATCAACATTTTAACGGCAAAGGTGCCGGAGGTAGAATCTAACAAAGAAAGGCCTATCGATAAAAATGTTATGGCAAATAAAATTAAAAAAAGGTTTCTTAAAAACTTAGCTGACTTAAATAAGAAAAACCTCTCTCTTTTTACCGCCGAAAATCCGGACGTATTTTTAAAGTCAAAATTAAAAGGCATATATAAATATAAAAGCGGCTATTATAATAAACGGGGTTAATATCCACGCCAGAAAGATTATTAATCCTGCGAAGATAACAAAAATTTGAAAAATAATACCCGCAGCAATAAGGAAAATCCTCATCAACGCACCCATAAACCTGGAAAAGGTGTTTGATATGAGAGTATTTAAAAATTCTGCCACATTAATCACCTTCGGGTAATTCCATCTGTATTTACGCCATGGAGAAAAAAGCGATTTTAGCAAGATAGGCAAGGAAAAATAATTAGATGCAAACAAAATATAATTTTTCCAGACCCCAAGCAAAAACTTTGGCATTTCATAGAATTGCCAAACGAGCCACAAAGTAATGATATTTTTTTTATTGCCTGATTCCATTTAGTAATTTTACACCTATTTCAGCAATCTTGCCACCGCCATAAATTAGGATCCAACCCAAAAGCAACCATGTTCCAAGGTTTAGGGTGCTGTCTATAAAATCCACCGGGATAATCTTTATCAATGAATTCTGGATCTGCCCGGGAATATCTAGGGCGCTTACGTTATTATTAACTTTCAAAACGTCCGGCCTCATAAAAACCTGAGGAGGCGTTGCCTTACCGGTAAAGATATTGTATGTCTGCCAAAGCGGGCAGGCTATTAACAAAACACCGACTAACAATAAAACATAACCAATGATCTTATTTGTTTCCATAATTTTTTTGTTTTTGTAAGCGATTAATAATTTCTTCTTTCGTCCCCGCAAACGCTCCTCTTTTTTCGATGGACATGGTCGCTGCCATTGCCGCGAACCTGCCTCTTGATTCATAACTCTTAAAGATTTCTATCGCCGCAATATATGCTCCTAAATATGTATCCCCTGCTCCGGTTGGATCGATTATTTTTTTGGGCCTAAACGCAGAAATTTTATAAGAATTTTTACTGGTGAAAATTTTTGAACCATAAGACCCATGCGTCACAATAATCTCCTGCAAACCTAGCCCGAACAACTTCCTTACGCCATCACCTACTCTTGAAGTTTCGGTCGCAAAAATTATTTCATTCTCATCTAAAAATAAATAATCCATCCACGGCGCAGCGCTCATAAAATTTTCTGGATTTTTATGGACAAGATTGCCCTTTTCGGCCGATGCAAACATGCCGAAGTTTCCATATACGATTGGTTTTCTAATTTTTTTCCGAACAGTCTTGAAAAAATCAACTGAAATATTTCCGATTAAAAGAGGTGATAAAATTATGTAATCGAATTTCTTCAACTGCTTTATAAGCATAGGAGTAGCAGTAATTTCGTTTGAATAATACTCAACTTTTACTGATAAACAAACACTGGGCTTACGCGAAGAATATTTTCTAAAAAAATGGAGGGTACCCTTGGCATCTATAAACTTTTGTTTGATTTGGCCGAAATATTTTTTTACCCAAGCGCGATCTTTTTTACAGCATGTGATAAAAACCGTCACATCAGCACCCAAATTATGTAATGCGAAGCCTGCATAATAAGGGATCCCACCCATGTATGTTTTTGTAACCGAATCAACGGTTATTGTGTCTTTACAAATTGGACCTAAAATTGCAACCTTCATAAATTTACAAATCTTCGCTTAATAATTCCCTACGGATGTCCGCCGGAATTGGAATTTCCTCTCCGGGCTTAGAGATTCCAGGATAGCGCCAGGCGCTAATTATCCTGCGCAGGTCTTTTACATCTCTGTACATCAGCCATATTTCTCCAGGAGCCTTCCTGGGCTTTTGCCAGGCCCCGGTCAAAGTTATCTGCTTTGTTTTAAAAAACACCTTATTTGTTCTCATCGCGGCAGTTGTACCGGGCACAATCCCCTGTTCTATTCGCTCAGGTCTATGCAATATGCCTAAAATCTTTTGCTTTGAAAGCCCGTACTGCCTCATCTTTATTTTAGAATGTTCAGTCCAAAAAAGTTTTTTAAATTTTCCTTCCATACTTCATTGCTAATAAAATTGTAAATCCGGCCAGAATCATATAAAAAGGCCAAATCAAAAGTACAAAATTAAATTTCCCCACAGCTACACATGCGAATATTCCTGCCAAAGAAAGAAGTGCCCACGAGCTCGCTGTTTCAGATTTTGGGTGCTGATAAGTTTTAATCGCAGTAAGCGCCGTTCCCGAAGCGTCAATCAATATAATAATATAGAGTGCGAATGCAGCCTCCTTTGTAAAATACCAGACAGATAAACCAATTATTAAGCCGGCTAGGGCCACTATATCTCTTTTCAACATTCCACCGACACCGTACTTTATGGCCAATATAAATACAAACAAGTCTCCAGCAGCCATTACGCCAGTCATAAACAAAGAGTAAGTCCCCCCATTAATAAGTTGCGGGAAAAATGCGACTAAACTCAGAACCGCCCAAATTATCCAGGAAGCTCTCTCTGGCTTAGTTTTGCCCAAAAAGATGTCTCTAACGTATGGGTAGAAAGATAATAATTCTGCTACGCCAGAAGTATATCCTGCTATTTGAGTAATCATGTGGGCGCGTGTGGACTCGAACCACAGACCTCACCGATGTGAACGGTGCGCTCTAACCAGCTGAGCTACGTGCCCTTAAACCTATTAAACAATTCTAACATTTTTACGGCAAAAAAAAA
>Ga0316226_1000909_pt1 | contig 35283 bp, 31 predicted proteins | sample TBH18017metaG_FD_206009 | JGI IMG/M metagenome (GOLD analysis project Ga0316226, IMG submission 206009) | Freshwater microbial communities from Trout Bog Lake, Wisconsin, USA - TBH18017 | ecosystem: Environmental > Aquatic > Freshwater > Lake > Hypolimnion/Profundal zone | place: USA: Wisconsin...
CGAGGCCGAAGGGGCCTCGCCGCCCGTCGTCGCCCTCGCCGCCCGTCGTCGCCCTCGCCGCCGAGGCTGTGGACCGACGCCGTCTCATCGGCTAGGGTCGCTGGCAGGCTGTGGAGCCGACCGGCGAGGCGGCCCGATGACCGTCGTGGATCGGCCGGCGGCGGCCGTCAGTTGTGTCTGGCCGGCAAGAAAGGATGGTGGAGTTGCAGGAGAAGGGGTCCATTGAAGTCTGCTTCTCACCGGGGCTGTTCGAGGACATCCTGACCCAGGGCGACTTCATCGTCGTGCTCGTGGACATCCTGCGCGCCACGACCACCATCTGTACCGCCGTCGCGAACGGAGTGGAGGCGATCATCCCCGTCGCGACTCATGAAGAAGCCCGGCAGCTCAAGGCGAAGGGCTTCCTGGTCGCGTCCGAGAAGGACGGCGTGCGGCTCGACTGGGCCGACTTCGGCAACTCGGCGCTCAGCTTCACCAGAGACGCGATCGGCGGGAAGACGCTCGTCTACTGCACGACCAACGGTACGCGGGCGCTGCACATCGCCGGCAGCGCGAGCAGTATCGCGATCGGGGCGTTCATCAACATCTCGGCACTGACGCAGTGGCTCGCACGGCAGCAGAAGGACGTGGTCGTCCTGTGCTCGGGATGGAAGGACAAGTTCTGCCTCGAGGACACGCTCTTCGCCGGGGCGCTGACGGGGAGACTGCTGGACACCGGCCTGTTTCAAACGGAGTGCGACTCCGCTCATGCCGCGATGGACCTGTGGGATGTGGCCGCAGGCGATGTGCTGGGCTACATCGAGAAGGCTGCCCAGCGCCACCGTTTGGCGAGGTTGGGGCTGGACGACGTGATCCCATACTCGTTCGAGTGCGACCAGGTGGATGTCGTGCCGGTGTTCGACGGAAAGTCGATCAAGGGGTACCGAGCCCACCCACCGACCGTCTGACATGCGTTCGCTCCTCCCGGGCGCCGCCGGGTGCGAGGGAGTGTACGTCGAGCCTCCCGCGGGAAGTATCTTCGCCGCTCCGCATCCAATGGGCTCGAGCGCCTGTGAGATGCCCGCGCGGACACCCCGGCCATACGGCACGCTGGCACAAGGAGATCGGCATGGATCCTCGTCGCGACGCGACTCAGCACACCAAGGCGGTCCTGAACACCGTTCTGCAGGGATCGGGTCTTGACTGGCTCGACCAGCAGGACTTCGAAGACGCCTCGCGCGGCTTCATCGCCAAGCTCGACACTCCCACTGTCACCAAGGAAGACGGCACCCCTATCTGGGACCTGACCGCGTACGCGTTCCTCGAGCGGGAGGACGCGCCGGAGACCGTCAACCCGAGCCTCTGGCGCCAAGCTCGCCTCAACATGCTGCACGGCCTCTTCAAGGTCACCGACCGCGTCTACCAGGTACGCGGGATGGACCTCTCCGTGATCAGCTTCATCGAGGGCGACACGGGCTGGATCGTCATCGACCCGCTGATCTCCGCCGAGGTCGCCGCCGCGTCGCTCGAGCTCGTCAACGAGCACGTGGCGCGGCGGCCGGTGGTCGCCGTCATCTACACGCATAGCCACGTCGACCACTGGGGCGGCGTCAAGGGCGTGACCAGCGACGATGACGTGGTCGCAGGCCGCTGCCGGGTGATCGCGCCGGAGGGCTTCGTCGAGGCCGCCGTCAGCGAGAACGTGTACGCCGGCAACGCCATGACGCGGCGCGCCACGTACATGTACGGCATCCTGCTGCCCAAGGACGAGAAGGGCCAGGTCGACGCCGGCCTCGGCAAGATCACGTCGGTGGGCAGCGTCACGCTCATCCAGCCGACAGACACTGTCACGCGGACCGGGGAGACGCTGACCGTCGACGGCATCGACATCGAGTTCCAGCTCACGCCCGGCACCGAGGCGCCGTCGGAGTTCAACTTCTACTTCCCCCAGCTGCGCGCCCTCTGCATGGCAGAGAACTGCACGCACACGCTGCACAACCTCTACACGCTTCGTGGCGCCCAGGTGCGCGACGCCTCCGCCTGGTCGCACTACATGAACGAGACCATCGAGCGCTACGCCGACCGCACGGACGTCGTCTTCGCCAGCCATCACTGGCCCTGCTGGGGCACGGGGCGCTGCCGCGAGCTGCTGCAGAGCCAGCGCGACATGTATCGCTACCTGCACGACCAGACGCTGCATCTCGCCAATCAGGGCTTCACGAGCCTCGAGATCGCAGAGATGCTGACACTGCCGCCGCAGCTCGACCGCGCTTGGCACAACCGCGGGTACTACGGCAGCGTCAGCCACGACGTGAAGGCCGTCTACCAGCGGTATCTGGGCTGGTTCGACGGCAATCCGGCCAACTTGCACCCGCTGCCGCCGGTCGAATCGGGCAAGGGGTACGTCGAGCTTGCCGGCGGCGCCGACGCCCTGCTCGCCAAGGCGCGCGAGGCGTTCGAACGCGGCGAGTACCGCTGGACGGCGCAACTCGTCAATCACCTCGTGTTCGCAGATCCGGGCAACGTCGCGGCGCGGGAGCTCGAGGCCGACGCGTTCGAACAGATGGGTTACCAGGCGGAGTCCGGACCGTGGCGCAATTTCTACCTCAGCGGCGCTCAGGAGCTCCGGGACGGCGTCGTCAGGTTCACCAGGCCGGACGCCTCCAACCCGGATGTCGTCGGCGCGATGAGCATCGGGATGCTGCTCGACTTCCTGGCGATCAGGCTGAACGGAGAGCGCGCCGCAGATGCCGACATCGCCATCACGCTGGTGCTCAGCGACCTCGGCGAACGCTACGCGATCGAGGTCGCCGACGGCGTGTTCAACTACACACAGAGCCGGGACGCCGCCGGCAACCAGGCCACGGTCACGACGACGCGCGCTGCGCTCATGGAACTGCTCGCCGGCGGTGCGGCCGCGGCCGTACAAGCCATGCAGGCTGGCCGGGTCACGATCGAAGGCGACCCCGGCAAGCTGGCCGAGCTCATGGGCCTTCTCGACGAGTTCGAGTTCTGGTTCGACATCGTGACGCCGTAGGCGGTCGCGGGAGTCATCGCCTCGTCCCGCGGCGGTCAGTGCCGCGGGAGGCGGGTGAGCAGCGGCGGGACCTCGTGCAGGTGGTGCACGGTCGCCGCCTGACCGAAGTCGAGCCCGCTGCGCGTGCGGTCGAGGAAGATGGGGGTGCAGCCGCACGCCTTCGCTCCCGTGACGTCGGTCGGGAGGTTGCCGACGTAGACCAGCTCCTCCAGCGCGACTCCGAGTGTCGCCGCGAGCCACTCGAAGGTCGCCCGGTGCGGCTTGCGCAGGCCCACGTCGACCGACGTGACGAAGCCGTCGAGGTAGGGCGCCAGTCCCGAGCGCACGAGGTCACCGCGGATCGTGCGCCGCGGCGTGCCGAACGGCACGTTGGAGAGGGCGCCGACCACGAAGCCGGATGCCTTGAGGGAGGCCAGCGTCCCGGCGGCGTCGGGATACGCTTCCAGACCCCGGCGGAGGAACGAGAGCGAGGAGTCGACCGCCGTCTCGAGCCGCCTGGCGGACCCCCCGCCGATTCTGACGAGCACTTCCGTCATCACGTCCTCGGCGGAGACTCTCTCGATCCGTTGGCGAAGGTAGTCACTGTAGCTCGCCACCCTGGTGTGGGCGGCCGCGACGTCGGCTTTGGAGCGGTCGACGCCGCAGGCGATCACGACCCTGTCGAGGGCGGGCCGCGCGCGCTCGAGCCAGCTCAGGGGCGCGGAGCCGTAGTGGTACAGCGTCTCGCCGAGGTCGAAGCCGACGGCGGCCGCGGCGATCATCGGTGCGCGGCCTCTCCTGCGGCCTCCATGCGCTCTGCGCCGGCGAGCGCTGCCGACGGCCGCCCGAGGGCGATGCCGAACAGTGCGCCGGGGCTGAATCCGCGCGACCGCCGCCGCTCCGCCTCCACAAGCACGTCCACGGGCACGAGCATGCGCAGCGCGCGCGGGTGCGAGCGGAACTCGAGCGGCGTGTCGAGCTCGAGCGCCTCGCCGTCTACGCCCGCGAACGCCTTGCCGCTGCGGGAGCGCACTTCGAAGGTCTCGGCGGTGAACTGGTGCAGGTGCGGGTCGCGGCCGCCCACGCCGAGCGCGGTCCGCGTGACCACGGCGGCGGCTTCGTGCCCGCTGGCCGCGTTGACGGCAAAGACGCCGAGCGTGCCCGTGTCCATGCTGCGCCGCTGCGAGACGTCGAGCGACGGGCCCAAGATGTACGGGTTGTTGGACACCATGATCAGGAAGGAGTCGGCGACCTCGGCCCCGTCGGGGGTGGTGAACTGCAAGTCGAACGGCTCGGCCTGGCTGCCGAGCATCTCGGGGAGCAGGTTGCGCGAGGTCTCGAGCTTGGCGTCCCGGTAGCTGTCCTGCTGCACGATGGTCGCGTAGATCCCGAGCGAGACGTTGTTCACGAAGAGGCGATCGCCCACCGTCGCGAAGTCGATGAAACGCTCGACGCCGTCGCGGAAGGCGGTCATGCCCTTGCGCGGATCCTCTTTGTCGAAGCCCAGATCCTGGGCGAAGTGGTTGCGCGTGCCCGCCGAGATGCAGACGAACGGCAGGTCGTGCTCGTTGGCGATGGAGGCGACGAGGGCCTGCGAACCGTCGCCGCCGGCCATGCCCAGGCAATCGGCGCCGCGCGCGATGGCGTCGCGAGCCAACTGCGCGAGATCGAGCCCGTGATCGAGCAGCACGGTCTCGACGCCCATCTCCTTGGCGATGTCGAGGAGGCCGAACTTGGCGACCTTGCCGCCGCCCGACCAGGGATTGCAGAGGAGTACCGGCTTGCGCGGGCGCGCGCGGCCGTCGCGGCGGAGCCGGTCGAGCTCGCGCAGGTCCGGCGTCAGCGCCGCGCGCCCGGCCATGGCGGCCACGGCCAGCGTCGCGAACACGATCGCGATGCGCAGCAAGGGACGCTGCGAGTCCCCGACGGCCTGCATGAGCGCCACGACGATGATGACGGCGCCGGCGATCAGACCTGCGATGCCGATCGCCCGGCGCGGCAGACGCTCGGTGAGCACCCACCAGACGCCTGCCACCGCGAGCGCCAGGCCGGCGAGCAGCACGACCAGCCAGACGAGGTTGCTCACGATGAACGTGAACGCCTCCACGACGAGGGCGGCCGTCGCCAGCAGCGCCAGGACCGCGAACAGGCGGCGGCCGGCGGATGGGGAGTCTGAGTGCGCGGTCGTCATCTTGAGGACCTTCCGGTTCGTCGTTGGACGCCTGGCGGGCTCGCGCGTGATGGCGATATCTCGAGAGCGCGACGTCTGGGTGGCGCCGGACCAGCTTATGCACGTAGGCCATGAGCGGCAACAGCGACGTGACGGCATCGCTGCGCGGCCGGACACGGCCGCCTTTGGGCCGCCCCTGCAGCGCAGCAGGAACGCAGTAGACTGGGCCGGCGAGCACCTGCGACAGTCGGCGGTGGACGATGGACGAAGCAGTCAGTATCGAGAGACTGAGCAAGACGTTCGGCGGCACACGGGCGCTGGACGGCCTCGACCTCGAGGTAAGCGTCGGCGAGATCCACGGGCTGCTGGGCCCCAACGGCGCCGGCAAGACGACCACGCTCCGCATCCTGCTCGGCCTGCTCCGCGCCGATTCCGGCGTGGCTCGCCTGCTCGGCGGCGACCCGTGGCGCGACGTGGAGCGCCTGCATCGCCGCCTGGCCTACGTGCCCGGCGAGGTGACCCTCTGGCCGAACCTCACCGGCGGCGAGGTGATCGACCTGCTGGGCCGGCTGCGGGGCGGGCTTGACGAGACGCGGCGGGCCGACCTGCTGGAGCGCTTCGAGCTCGACCCGACCAAGAAGGCGCGCGCCTATTCCAAGGGAAACCGGCAGAAAGTGGCGCTCGTCGCCGCTCTCTCGTCCGACGTCGAACTGCTGCTGCTGGACGAGCCGACCGCCGGCCTCGACCCCTTGATGGACGCGGTGTTTCGCGAGTGCCTCGTCGAGTTTCGCAAGCAGGGCCGCACGGCGCTGCTTTCGAGCCACATCCTCTCCGAGGTCGAGGCGCTGGCCGACCGCGTCAGCATCATCCGGGACGGCCGCACCGTCGAGGTCGGCAGTCTCGCCGAGATGCGTCATCTGGCGCGCCTCTCGATCGCCGCCGACCTCGCCTCCGTGCCCGAGGACCTCGCCACGTTGCCGGGCGTGCACGACCTGCGGGTCGACGGCACTCACGTGGACTTCATGGTCGACCCCGGCGGCCTCGACCGGGTGCTGGTCGCCCTCACCACCGCCGGGGTGACCAGCCTCACGAGCCAGCCGCCCACGCTCGAGGAGCTGTTCCTGCGCCACTACGGGGAGGAGAGGCCGGCCGCGCCTGCGGGGGAGGCGGCGACGCCGTGAGCTCGTTCGCAGGCACCGCCGCGCTGACGCGCCTCGCTCTCCGGCGCGACCGCGTCGTCCTGGTCGTGTTCGTCCTGGTCCTCGTCGTCATGGTCGCGGCCTCCGCGTCGGCCACCGTGAAGCTCTACCCGACCGAGGCCTCGCGCGTGAAGGCCGCCGCCGCCATCGACAGCTCGACCGCCACGCTGGCCATGTACGGCCCGATCTACGACACGACGTCCGTGGGCGCGCTGTCCACGTTCAAGATGGGCATCATGGGCGCAGTCGCGGTCGCGATCCTGGTGTTGTTCGTCGTCGTCCGTCACACGCGCGCCGAGGAGGAGACCGGGCGCCTGGAGCTGCTCGGAGCGACGGTCGTCGGCCGGCGCGCGCCTCTGACCGCGGCGCTTATCGTGGCCGGCGGCGCCAGTCTCGTGGCGGGCGCCGGCTCGGCGCTGGGGCTGATCGCCGTCGGCTTGCCCGTCGCCGGATCGGTCCTCATGGGGCTCGGCTTCGCCTGCCTCGGCATCGTCTTCGCGGCCGTCGCCGGCGTCACGGCGCAGCTCGTCAAGAGCGCACGCGGCGCCGCCGGCCTGGCCGGCGTAGTCCTCGGCGTCTTCTACCTGGTTCGGGCGATCGCCGACGCCGCGACCGGTCTCGGCTGGCTGTCCTGGCTCTCGCCGGTGGGCTGGTGGCAACAGACGCGACCGTTCGCCGGCGATCGCTGGTGGGCGCTCGCCCTTCCGCTCGCCGCCGCCGTCGCGCTGGCCGCGCTGGCCTACGTCCTCGCGGGGCGGCGCGACTTCGCCGCCGGCCTCCTGCCGGACCGGCCCGGTCCGGCCGCCGCGGCGGCGAGTCTGCGGAGTCCCCTGGCGCTGGCCTGGCGGCTGCAGCGCGGATCCTTCTTCGCCTGGGCGGCGGCGTTCGCCGTGATCGGCGTCGTGTTCGGCGGCCTCGCCTCCAACGTCGGCAGCTTCCTCACCAGCCCGCAGGCCAGGGCCTTCATCATCAAGCTGGGCGGCGAGCAGGGCATCAGGGATGCGTTCCTCGCTACCGAGCTGGGCATGGCGGCCGTGGCGGCGGCGGTGTACGGAGTGCAGGCCGCGCTGCGCCTGCGCACCGAAGAGTCGGCGCTCCGCACCGAACCGCTGCTCGCCACCGCCGTGGGGCGCACCAGGTGGGCGCTGAGCCACCTTGTCGTCGCGCTGGCCGGATCCGCGATGCTGCTCGTCATCGTCGGCGTCACCGCGGGGCTGGTGGGCGCCCGGCAGACCGGCGACGGCGGCCAGATCGGCCGCCTGGTGGTCGCGGCGCTGGTGCAGATCCCGGCGGCGTGGCTCGTCATCGGCATCGTGGCGGCGGTCTTCGGCCTCGCCCCGCGGTGGGTCGTCCTCGGCTGGGTCGCGCTGACGGCGTTCGTGCTGATCGGCGAGTTCGGCGCGCTGTTCAACCTCAGCCAGGCCGTCATGGACGTGTCGCCGTTCGCGCATGTGCCCCGGTTGCCGGGCGGCGAGTTCGCCGTCGCGCCGCTGCTGTGGCTGACGGCCATCGCCGCCTGTCTCATCGGCGTGGGCCTGGCCGGCTTTCGCCGGCGCGACGTGGGCTGAGCCGCCGGGCCGGCGGAGGCTGAGCCGCCCGCGCGCGGTGGCGCCGCGCCGGCCGGTGCGCTACCGGTCGAGCGTGCGCAGATACGCGGAGATGCCCGCGAGCCCGCCCACGAGCACGTCGCGGGCGCAGGCGTAGCCGAGGCGGAAGGAGCGCTCCTCGCCGAAGGCGTCGCCGGGCATGACGAAGGCGCCGTTGAGGTCGAACATGGCCTGGCAGAACTCCTCGGACGCCAGGTCGTACTCGTAGCGGATCAGGGCGGTGGTGCCGGCGCGCGGCCGCACGTAGCGGAGCCGCGGCTCCCCGGCCACCCACTCGTCCACCAGCGGCAGGTTCTCGCGCACGATCGCGAGGCTGCGCGCGAGGACCTGGTCGATGTGCTCGAGCGCGATGGTGGCGAGCGCGTCGTCGAGGACGCCGCAGGAGATGGTCGTGTAGTCGCGCACGTCGAGGCAGCGCTGGACGAGCTCCGGCGGCCCGGCGATCCAGCCGGCGCGCAGGCCGGCCAGGGAGTAGCTCTTGCTCATGCTGCCGCTGCTGACGCCCTTCTCGTAGAGGTCGGCCACCGACGGCGCCGTCGTACCCGGTTCCTGCTCCAGCTTGCGGTAGACCTCGTCGCAGAGGATCCAGGCGCCCGCCTCGCGGGCGACGCCGACGAGCTCGCGCAGGAGCGGCTCGTCGATCAGCGCGCCGGTCGGGTTGTTGGGGTTGTTGAGGACGATGAGGCGGGTGAGTCCGTCGACCAGAGCCCGCAGGTCGTCGACGTCCGGCAGGTAGCCGTCGCTCTCGCGGAGGCGCAGCGTCTTGACGGTGGCGCCGAGGGCCGCGGGCACGGAGAAGAGCTGCTGGTAGGTCGGCTTGACGCAGATCACGGTGTCGCCCGGCTCGACGAGCGCGAAGAGGGCGAGGAAGTTGGCGCCGATGGCGCCGTTGGCGACCAGGACGTTGCCGGCGCCGATGCGCTCGCCGTACAGCGCCGCGATGGCGGCGCGGAGGCCCGGCGAGCCGGTGATTTCGCCGTAGTCGAGCCGGGTCTGGCGCAGGCGACGCAGCACGCCGTCGGCGTCGCCGCTCAGCGCCAGCAGTTCCTCGAGGCGCAGCGAGTCGACGCAGGTCTCGGCGGTGTTCCACTTCGCGGTCGTCTCGTGGGCGTTCATCCACTGTTCGACCAGGAACGGTTCGATCTGCACAGCTGCCTCCTCGGAAAGCGAACAGAGTGCCGCGGCCGGGGCGCGGGCGTTGCCGGGATTGTACCGGTCGGAGCATATGCCGGTTGGCTCGTCGGGCTTGGAGCCTTCCCCGGCGGGATGGAGAATCGCGCGGACGCGATACTCGGGAAAGGGGATCGTCATGCGCCTGCGCTACTTCACCTGTGATGTGTTCACCGACACCCGCTTCGGCGGCAACCAGCTGGCGGTGCTGCCCGAGGCGGAGAGCCTCAGCGACGAGCAGATGCGGCAGGTCGCGCGCGAGTTCGCCTACTCGGAAACCACGTTCGTCTTGCCGCCGCGCGCCGGGCACGACCGCCGCGTGCGCATCTTCACGCCCGGCGGCGAAGTGCCCTTCGCCGGGCACCCCAACATCGGCACGGCGTTCGTGCTCGCGACCATGGGAGCCCTCGGCCCGCTCGAGGAGCCGCGCGAGGTCGTCTTCGAAGAGGAGGCCGGGCTCGTGCCGGTCGCCGTCCGCAGACTCTCCGGAGACAGGATCTGGTGCGAGCTCACGGCGCCGCAGGCGCTCACGCTCGGCGCGACGGTCCCCGTGGCGTCCGCGGCCGCCGCGGCATGCCTCACGGAGGCCGACATCGTGACCACGGCGCACGCGCCTCTGGTGGCTTCCGTGGGTCTTCCGTTCGTGATGGCGGAGCTCACCGGCCGGGAGGCGCTGGCGCGCGCCCGGCCCGATCTCGCCGTGTTCGAGGCGCTTGTCGCCGGCGGCATGGAGGAGCCGATGCTGCACCTCTACGTGAGGAGCGGCGACGAGTTCGACATCCGGGCGCGCATGTTCTCGCCGCTCGACGGTATCCCCGAGGACGCGGCCACCGGCAGCGCCAACTGCGCGCTCGCCGGGCTCCTGGCGCACCTCGATGGGGCTGTCGACGCCGAGCTCACTTGGCGCATCGCCCAGGGCGTCGAGATGGGGCGGCCGAGCGTCCTCGAGGCGCGCGCCGAGAAGCGGGCCGGCGCCGTGGAGCGCGTGAGGATCGGCGGGGAGAGCGTGCTGGTGTGCGAGGGGCTCATCGAGGTGTGAGGACGGCGCCGGCGACGGCTCGCGGCCCCGCTGGGATAGAGTCATGCTGCCAAGCGACCGCCGGAGGCTCATCGTGGATCGAGACCCTTCCACCTCCATCGCCACTCCGACCTCCGGCGCTGCCGGACTGGGAGCCGCCGTCGAGCTCGGCCGCGCGATCGCGGAGCAGGTGGGGCGCGTCATCGTCGGCAAGGCCGACCAGACGCGCCTGCTCACCGTGGCCCTCCTGGCCGACGGCCACGTGCTCCTCGACGACGTGCCCGGCGTCGCCAAGACACTGCTCGTGCGCACCCTCTCTGCTGCGCTCGGCCTGAGCTTCTCGCGCATCCAGTGCACCGCCGACCTGCTGCCCGCCGACGTCACCGGCTCGATGATCTACGACCAGAAGCGCGGAGAGTTCGAGTTCCGCCCGGGGCCGCTGTTCGCCAACATCGTGCTCGCCGACGAGATCAACCGCGCCACGCCGCGCACGCAGTCCGCCTTCCTCGAGGCGATGGAGGAGCGCGGCGTCACCGTGGACGGCACGACGCACGCGCTGCCCGGGCCGTTCATGGTCCTCGCGACACAGAACCCCATAGAGCTCAAAGGGACCTTCCCGCTGCCCGAGGCGCAGGTCGACCGGTTCCTGCTGTGCCTGCGCATGGGGTATCCGAGCCATGACGACGAGACGCTGATGCTGGAGCGCTTCCGGGCCGGAGATCCGCTGGCCGATGTGCGCGCGGTGGCCGGCGCGGACGACCTGGCGGCGGTCCGCGCCGCCGTGCGCGCCGTGCACGTCGCCGACGACGTGGCGCGCTACATCGTGGCGCTGACGCGCGCGACGCGCGAGACGCCGCTCCTGCGGCTCGGCGCCAGCCCGCGCGCCTCTCTGGCGCTGCAGCATTCGGCGCAGGCGGCGGCCGCGCTCGCCGGCCGCGACTTCGTCACGCCGGACGACGTGCAGGCGCTCGTCGAGCCGGTGCTGGCGCACCGGCTGCTGCTCGCCCGTGACGCCGCGATCGACGGCCGGTCGGGCGCCGACGTGCTGCGCAAGGTCGTCGCGGCGGTGCCGGTGCCGGCCGAAGGCGGCGAGGCCTCGCTCGAAGCCGGCGAGGACGGCGCCGGCAACGTGGCCGCCGGAAAGCCCGCGGCCGGCTGACCCGGACGCCGCGGTGCGCCTGAGATCCATCCTCTGGGCCTGCCTGGCCGGGCTCGCGCTGGCCGCGCTGGTGCACTCCGGCGCGCTCGTCTTCGCGACGCTGGCGGCCTCCGCGCTCGCGGCGCTCGTGGTCGGCGCGCGCCGGCGCCTGTTCAGGGCCGTGACCTTCGAGCGCACGCTCTCTCGCCGCGTCGTCGACTGGGGCGGCGAGCTCGAGATCGCCGTGAGCGTGACCAACGCCAAGCTGCTCCCGCTCGTGTGGCTGCGCGTGCGCGACGAGTGGCCGAGCGGTCTCGAGCCTCAGGGCTTCGCGCTGCGGCCACTCGCGCATCTGGGGAGGCAGGCGTTCGTCCAGACTGTCTCGGTGCGCTGGTACGAGCGCCTCCGCCGGCGCTACCGCGTGCGCTGCACCGAGCGCGGGCTGCACAGGTTCGGTCCGATAGAACTGGAGGCCGGCGACCCCTTCGGAATCGCCGGCGTCGATCGTGCGCTCGAGGCGCGGGCGGAGATCGCCGTGCTGCCCAAAGTGCTTCGCATCCCGGGGTTCGAGCAACTCATCGGGCATCCGCTGATGGAGGAGACGGTGGCGCGCTCCCTGGCGCACGACCCCACGGCGCTGCGCGGCATCCGCCCGTACCGGCCCGGCGACTCGATGCGCGCCATCAACTGGCGCGCCACGGCGCGGGCGGGCGAGCTGCAGACCAACGAGTTCGACCCCACTTCGCTTGCCGCGGTGCGTCTGCTGCTGGATGTGAGGTCGTTGCAGAAGGCATGGGAGGGGATCGACCCCCAACTCATGGAACTGCTGTGCGTGGTGACCGCCTCGCTGGCGTCCGCGTTCGCGGAGCGCGGCTTCGGCGTCGGGCTGGCTTCCAACGCCATGCCGGCGCGCGACTGGGGCACCGTGGACGTCCCGGCCGAACAGGGCGCGCTGCCGGACGTCCTCGAGGCCCTGGCGCAGATGCGCTCGTTCTCGGGGCGCGACTTCGGCTACGTGCTCGCAGAGGAACTGACCGACGAGACCAGCCGCGCCGACTGCGTCATCGTGACGGCGGCGCTGCGACCTGGCGAGCGCGCCCAGGTGGCGCAGCTGCGGGCCGAGCGTCCGACGCGCGTCGTGCACGTCGGCCCTCCGCACCCCGAGGAAGCGCCGCTCGTCGACTTCGTTGTCCCACGCGACTTCGACTGGAGGTCGAGCGATGCGCTCCAGTTCCTGGCCTGAGCGCGCCGCCCTGGCGCTGGGCGCCGTCGTGGAGGGCATCTGGTGCGGTGCCCTGGCGGCGGCGCTCGCGGGGGCGTCGTGGGTCGCGCTCACCGCGTTCGCGGCCCTTGCGATCCTGGCCGGCGCCCTGGTGGCCCGCAGGCTGGACGAGGGCAAGGGCGGGGTGGGCGCGGGGGGAGAACGTGCCGCACGACTCCTCGCTCTGGCGCTGATCCTCGGCGCGACCGGAGTGCTCCTTGTCGCCGGTCGCGCCTGGGCGCACCCTTCGCTGCTCTGGCAGCTGGCGCGCGACTTCGTCTACGCCGGCGGGCTGGTCCTCGTCGGCATCTACCTCGGCCGTGCTCCCGCAGCGCCGGACGTGGCCGTGCGGCGCGCCGTCCGCGCCTTCGCTCTGCTCTGCGTCATCCTCGTGACCGCCGCCCTCGCCGGGTCAGTCCCGGGATGGGCGGCGTGGGCCGTGGTGGCCGCCCTCGTCGCCGGTGGGCTGCTCGTCGCCCTGGCACGATACCGAGACCTGATCGATCTGGTCGATCCCGCCGAGCGGATGCCCGCGTGGTCGTGGCTGCTGGCTGTCGCCGGCGCGGTGATGATCGTCGTCGCCCTCGGGGCACTGCTGAGCCTGGCGTTCCGCGTCGATGCCGTGCTCGCCGTGCTGCACACACTGCGGGAAGTGCTGCGCTACGTGCTCGAGGGCATTGCCTACGCACTGGCCTGGGCCGCGGTGGCGCTCTCACGCGCCCTCGCCTGGGTGCTCGGCATCTTCCACGTGCGCGCGTGGCAACCCAAGTGGGTGCCGCCGCTGAGACCGAAGCTCAACCCCGAACTGCCCCTGAACGGGAAAGGCTACAGGTTCCCCAGTACCGGAAAGCTCGCCGGCACGTTCGCCGGCGCCGTGCTCGTCATCGGCGTCCTGCTGGCGCTGGTGGTCGTGGCGCTGCGCAGGATCCGGCGCGAGCCGCCGGCGGAGGTCATGGTCGTCGAGGAGCGCGAGGAACTGACCTCATTGCACGCGGCGGCCGGGCAGGTCGCGGGGCGGCTGGGGCGCAGGATCCGCAGCCGCCTGGACGGTCTGTTCAGCCGTGAGGCGCTCACGCCGGCGGAGCGGGTGAGGCGGCGCTACGCGGAGTTGGAGCGCCGCCTCTCCCGGGCCGGGCGGCCGCGGCTACCCGGCGTCACGGTGCGCGAGTACCTCACGGTTGAGGCGGCGGTGCCGGCCGAGGCGGCGGTGCCGGCGATCGCCCGCGCGGACTCGCCGTCGGACGCCACACCTGCAGCCATCGCCGGCATCTACGAGCTCGCGCGCTACTCGGCGCACGTGGTCGATCTCTCCCAGGCGGAGCGGTTCGACTCCCTCGCGCGCTCGTTCGAAGCCTGATATCTCGTATCTGCTACGCTCCAGGCAAGCCTCGACGGCGCGATGTCGCGAGAACCCCGCGGCGCTCACCGGGCAATACGTCGTGTCATCGTCATGACGCAAGCCCGCGGACCAGGAGGCAGACATCAGCCAGGCAACGCCGGAAGTGGCAAGGGACGAGGATGCGCGGGCGATCGCGGACTCGCTGCGGCGCCCGTCCGCGTTCGAGGCCGTCTTCACGCGCCACTTCGCGGCGGTCCACAGGTACGCGCAACAGCGCGTCGGGGTGGACGCCGCCGACGAGATCGCCGCGGAGACTTTCCTCCAGGCGCTCGACCATCGCCGCCGCTTCGACACGACCCAGCCCAGCGCCAGACCGTGGCTCCTGGGCATCGCCACGAATCTGATGCGGCGCCGCTGGCGAGATGAGAAGCGCCAGCTCGCCGCCTACGCTCGCACGCTGGAGGTGGCGGTCGCCGACGGCGCCGCCGTCGAGAGCGCCGCACCGCCGGTCGGCGGGGTCGACCGCGAACTCGCCGCGGCGCTCGCCTCGCTTACCGGCGACGACCGTGACGCGCTCTTGCTCTTCGTGTGGGCAGACCTGAGTTACCTGGAGATCGCCGACGCGCTCGACATCCCCGTCGGGACAGTGCGCTCGCGGATCTCTCGTGCTCGCAGGCGCCTGCGCGAGCGGCTCGCCCCCGCACCGGGAGCCCCCGACGCGGAGTGCGCGCGCACCTCGTTCACATCCGTCTACGTCCACACCGCACTTGCCGAGGAGCCTGACAATGGATGACCTCGAGTTCCTGAAGACCCACGCGCCCGCGACGGAACCGCCGCGCGACGCAACCACCGCCCGGGCCCGCGATGCGCTTCTCTCACGCATCGACGCCGAACAGTCCCCGAGAGTGGTGAGCGCCCCGGCCCAGGAAGCCGATCGGCGCACGCCCCGGCGCTCCGGCCGTCGCGTGTGGCGCTGGGCCGGCGTGGCTGCGGCCTGTGTGGCTGCCGCAGCCATCGCCGGCGCGTTCCTGATAGACGGTGGCCCGGCGCGACCCGATACTGCGGCCGCCTCGGCACTGCACCAAGCGGCGGCAGTCGCGCTCAAGCAGCCCAGCCCGGCTCCGCTCGCTTCCGGCGAGTACGCCTACACGAAGTCGGAGGGTCTGCAGTTGACCAGCACGGCCGCCGAGGTCCAGGCGCAGATGAGCACCCACACGCCGTTCGTGCGCGAGACGTGGATGGGCGCGCAGAGCCGCCTGCGCGAGACCGACGGCAAGGCGGTGTTCGTTACCGCGCAGGACCGTGCCAACTGGATCGCCGCGGGCAAGCCCGACTTCTTCGGCGACCCGGGCACCAGTGTCGACTCGCTCGGCAAGTACGTCCCCCTCGATCTGCCGACCGACTCCGGCGCGCTGTTCGCCGAGCTCAAGGCGAACGCTGCGGGGCACGGCACCGGGCTGTACAACGAGATGTTCGTCCTCGTCGGCGACGACCTGCGCGAGACGGCGACGCCGCCGGCCCAGCGTGCCGCGCTGTATGAGGTCGCGGCGCGCATCCCCGGCGTCGAGCTTGTCGGTAACGTGAGCGACTCCTCCGGGCGCCCCGGCGTGGCCGTGGCGATGACCGACGACACGACCCACATCCGCCAGGTCCTGATCTTCGACCCGAACACCTCGCAGCTGCTCGCTGAAGAGCATCGGGTCGTGGCGGGCAACGAGTTCGGCTGGCCGTCCGGCACGCTCGTCGGCAGCCAGACTTACCTCGTCCACGCCGTCGTCGGTTCGAACAGCGAGGTGCCGCCGGCGCAGAAGTAGCCGCGCCTCGGAGCGAACCAAGGGCGCGGCCGGAGCACGGCCGCGCCCGTCGTCGCTTCGGCCGCGGCTACGACTCGCGCCGCGGCAGCCGTCGCGGCAGCAGCGCCCCGGCGACGGCGCCGATCAGCGCCGCCATGGCGGCGACGAAGAACGGCCAGCGGAACGCCGCCGCTACGTCGTTCCAGAGTGTGCCTTCGAGGCGGTCCTTGAGCTGCAGCAACACGAGGCCTTCCACGAAGCCGACGTTGCTGCCGATGCTCTCCGCGATCGGGTGCGCCACCTTGCGCAGCTCGCTGATGCCGGCGGTGGCGTTGATGGTCCGCGCCTGGTCGAGCGCCTTGACCACGGCGTCCCTGGTCGGCTGGCTGAGCCCGGTCTGGGCGCGCGTCAGGGCCTGACCCTGGTCGGCGGCGTGGTTCACGGCGGTGTGCATCGTGTTGGCGAAGACGGCCACCAGGATGGCCACGCCGAGCAGGAAGCCGAGCTGCCGCGCCGTGTTGAGCATGCCGGCGCCGGCGCCGCGCACGCCGCCGGGCACGACGCTCATGCCGGAGGCGGTGAGCGCCGGCAGGCTGAGCCCCAGGCCGGCGCCGACGAGCGCCGAGCGCCAGAGCACCTGGCTGAGCGGCGCCGAGCGTGAGAGATAGCCGAGGGCGATGAGGCCGGCGGCGCTGAGCAGCGCGCCGCTCACGGCGAGCAGGCGCGGCCCGAGGCGGTCGACGAGCCAGCCGGAGACGGGCGTCAGCAGCAGGCCGGCGGCCGGCAGGGTGGTGATCGCCAGGCCGGCCTTGAGCTCGCTGTAGTCCATCATCGCGATCATGAAGATGACGAGCATGAACGACGTGCCCATCATCGCGGTGTCCACGGTGACCATGGCCGCACTTGAGGCGGCGAAGGTGCGGTCGCGGAAGAGGCGCAGGTCGAAGAGCGGGGAGGGGGTGCGCAACTCCCACCAGACCCAGATCGCGAGGAACGCGGCAGCACCGGCAAAGAGGCCGAGCACGAGAGTCGAGATCCAGCCCCAGTCGTTGCCCTGGATCAGGGCGAGCGTGAGGCAGAACAGCCCGGCGCTGAAGAGGACGACCCCCGGCCAGTCTAGCGCTTCGTCGGCTGAGGGCCGCGTGCGCCGGCCGCGGACGAGCGTCAGCGCGAGGACGATGCCGACTAGGCCGACCGGGATGTTGAACCAAAAGACGGCCGGCCAGCCCCACTTCTCGATGAGCACGCCGCCGAGCACCGGCCCGGCCGCGGCGGCGGCCGACGTGAGCGCGCCGAACAGGCCGGCCGCGAAGCCCTGACGGGCGGCCGGGAACGCCTGCAGGAGCAGAGCGAGGGCCGTAGGCACTACGGCCGCGGCCCCCACCGCCTGCAGTACGCGGAAGGCGATCAGCGCGTCGATGCTGGTGGCGCGCGCGCAGAAGAAGGACGCGCCGGTGAACACGGCGAGGCCGAGCACGAACACCTGCTTGTGCCCGTAGCGGTCGGCGAGCCGGCCCATCGTCAGGAAGAGGACGGCGAGCACGAGGTTGTAGCCGTTCATCACCCACGAGACGGAGATCACGGAGGTCTCGAGGCGCCGGATGATGAGGGGGACCGCGACGCTCATCACCGTGGCGTCGGCGAGCGTGAGCACGATGCCCGGTGCCAGCGCCAGCACGACGAGCCAAGGGTGAAGCGCCGGGCCGCCGGTGTCGCCGCGGAGATCGACCGGGTCGTCCATGCGCCGAAGTGTACAGGCTGAGTCGCCTCGCCTGCGCTACAATCGCGAGCATGTTCGTACGGGACGTCATCGCGGCCGTGGACCGCCTCGCGCCGTTCGACCTCGCCGAGTCGTGGGACCACGTCGGCCTGCAGGTCGGCGCGCCGGGCGACGAGGTGACTCGCGTCCTCGTCACCCTCGAGGTGGACGATGCGGCGCTGGACGAGGCGGCGCGCCGCGGGTGCGATCTGCTGCTCGTCCATCACCCGCTCATCTTCGATCCGCTCGCCCGGCTGTCCGACGACACCGAGGCGGGGCGTCTGGCGCTGCGCGCCGCGCGGGACGGCGTCGCCGTCATCGCCGCGCACACCAACCTCGACAAGGCGCGCGGCGGCATCGCCGACATCGTCGCCGGCATGCTGGGGCTCGAGGCGACGGCGCCGCTGGCGCCGGCCGCGGCCGACTCTCTCAAGCTGGTCGGGTTCGTGCCGGCCGACGACGCCGACCTCGTGCGCAAGGCGATGTTCGCCGCCGGCGCCGGCGTGATCGGCGAGTACGAGCACTGCTCGTGGGCGGTCGCCGGCCAGGGGACCTTCTTCGGCCGCGAGGGCACGACCGATCCGACGGTCGGCGTCGCCGGCCGCGACGAGGCGGTCGACGAGCTGCGGCTCGAGGTCATCTTCCCGCGGCGGCTGCGCCGCCGCGTCACCGGCGCCTACGTCGCTGCGCACCCCTACGAAGAGCCGTCCTTCGATATCTACCCGGTGGAGAACGAGGTCGCGAGCCTCGGCCTCGGCCGCGTCGGCGAACTGCCGGCCGCCATGTCGCTGGCGGCGTTCGCCGCCGAGGCGGCGGCCGTGCTGCATCTGCCGTCGCTGCGCTACGCCGGCGACGGCGAGCGCTTCGTGAGGCGCGTCGCCGTGCTGCCCGGCTCCGGCGCCGAGGCCATCGCCCGGGGCGTGGCCCAGATCGCAGAAGTGCTGGTCACCGGTGACGTCAAGTACCACGAGGCGCGCGCCGCGCAGGCCCAGGGCCTTGCGCTGATCGATGCGCCGCACGGCGCCGTCGAGCAGGAGGCCGTGCTGCGCTGGGCCGAAGCGCTGAGCGACGCGCTCGCGGCCGCGCACGGCGCGGGCGTGCAGCTGGAGACGTTCCGCGATCCCGCCGTCCACGTGTGGGAGGAGGCGCTCTTGACGACGACCGACTGGGCGGCGAGGACCGTGCCGGCCGCAGCATCCGCCGCCGGCTCCGTCCCGCCTGCGCACTCGGCAGCCGCGCCGCCGGCGGCTCCGGCGCCTGCCGCATCAGCGCGACCGGTCGCCCCGGCCTCGCCTGAGCCGGCGGCAACCCCGGCTCGAGTCGCCAACCGCGACGATGACCGCCATCGCCTGTACACCGACGGCGGCGCGCGCGGGAATCCCGGCCCTGCCGGGATCGGCGCGCGCCTGCTCGACTCGGCCGGCGACGTGGTCGAGGAGCTCGCCGACTCGATCGGCACCGCGACCAACAACGTCGCCGAGTACCAGGCGCTGCTTGCCGGGCTCGAGCTGGCGCTCGACCACGACGTGCAGCGCCTCGATGTCCTCCTTGACAGCGAGCTCGTCGTGCGCCAGGTCAACGGCCAGTACAAGGTCAAGGACGCCGGCCTGAAGCCGTTGCACGCGCAGGCCTGTCTGCTGCTGAGCCGTTTCCACGAAGTCGACGTCAGGCACGTGCGCCGCGAGCAGAACGCCGAGGCCGACGCGCTCGTCAACCAGGCGATCGACGCCGCAACGAGCTGACGTCGACGCCCGTCGGCCCGAGCGGCGGCCGGCGAATTGCCCCGTCCCGCGGCCTCTGGTATCATCCGCGCTTGCTGCGGGTGTAGCTCAGTTGGCTAGAGCGTCTGCTTGCCATGCAGAAGGTCGAGGGTTCGAGTCCCTTCACCCGCTCCAATCTCTTTCGCAGCATGGGCAGAGGACACGGGCTTTGTGCTCTGTCGTCTGCCTTCTGTCGTAAGGGATGCCTGCGCCGGGGCGGCGTAGCCAAGTGGTAAGGCAGAGGTCTGCAAAATCTCCATCGGCGGTTCGACTCCGCCCGCCGCCTCCAACTTCTCTCCCGCACATGGGCCCTTTCTCGTCTTCGCTGTGCGCCCATTTCCTTCCGAACCGGCAAGGCTGCCGACATTCCGCCGACGAGACGCGACGGCACCTGGCGGCACCGGTCGGCACGGGCGCGCACGACGCGTGGCGGCCCCGAGGTGATGGCCCGCTCCCGCACCGACTACACTGCAGGGACGAGCCCTGCTCGCGGCGCCCTGCCGGCTCTCCCGACGGCGCCCACGTCAGACCTGGAGGTGGCGATGGCCTCTATCCCCGCCGGGGCGCTGGTCCGTTTCCGCGCCGGCGAACTTGCGCGCCTGCGCTTCCCTCCTCCTTGCGCCGAGGTGGGCATCGCCGTGCACCCCGGCGCCTTGCGCGCGCCGCAGAACCGCCTGACGCTCGCCGCCTGCGCCGATGGCGCGGGCTGCCTGCTGTGGGTCGGCGCCGTGGACGAGAGCATGCTGCTGCCCACCGGCGCGCGGGGTGCATCGCTGCGCGCGGCGATCTGTGAGCGCCTGCTCGTCGGCACCCGCTGCTGGCAGCTGGTGCGGCCCGGGCTGCTCACCGCCGGCGGCGTCGGCGATCCCTACCTGACGCTCTACGCCGGGGAGCGGCCCTGGGTCGTGCTCGGCGAGCTCGAGGATGGCCGGCTGCTCGCCGCTCCCCTGAACGGCGCCCTCGCGAACCCGAAGTGGTTCGCCCCGCAGGTCGCGGCGCGGCACCTGCTGTTCCCCGGCGCCGGGCCCGCGCAGCTCGAGCTCGCGCACCTGTGGTCGCTGCCGGCGACGCTGCCGAGGAGCGGCGTGGTCCACGGCGACGCCCACGCCGATCTCGGCTGGGCGGTGTTCGAGTACTACGCGGCGGAGTGAGGCCGCCCTCCGCTCCAGCGTCGCGGAGGCGGCTGGCTCAGGCCGGGTCTCCCCGTCACCCGCCCGCCAGCACCAGCCCCGCGATCAGCGCCGCCGCGTCTGCCCGCATGCCGGGGATGGCATGACAGCAGATGTCTTGCTGGCTTGGTCTTCGTGGTGCTCGCGTCATTTCCGCGGCTGTATGGATGGGGGCTGCCAGCCGCTGCCGCCTAGGATCCCGTCGATCTTGCTCGGCTCGGGCGCCAAGAGCCGCCACATCACCTCGAACCCCTGCCCGCTCGGCGTGGGGAGCCAGTTGCTGGCCTGCACCGGACTCGTGGGCTCGCTGGACTGCAGGTAGAAGTCGATCGAGCCGTCGGAGTTGCGCGCAAGCTTCGAAGAGCTACTGAAGGCGTAGCGGTTGAGCGGATTGGAGATCAGTGCCCCCTGCAGGTTGTACACGGTCAGTGACCAGCCCTCGTTGGTGGGGGGAGGATCCTGCATGTGGAGCACGTAAGGCGTCGACCCCGTCAGCGCCTGCGTGTCGTGACTGCTCCAGCTCACGGCATAGATCGCCTGATCCGGGACGAAGGCGCCGAGCCCGATTTGCGAGATGACCGCGCGCAGCGTGTAGTCGGTGCCGTACCGACCGAAGCCACCCAGCAGATAGCCGTTGTTCTTGGCGAACCCCTCGGCGGACAACTTCTGCGTGTCGTTCTTGATCTGCGCCGGACCAGCAGCCACGGCGGCCGCGAGCCCCTTGAGGGTGTCACTGCTCAGCTTCGAGTCCTTCGACGGGGTCATGCCGGGCCCGACTCCCACTTCGGCCAGCTTGCGTAGCTCTGCATCATCGCGAGCCGGCGGGGGGAAGGCGGCGAGCTGCTGTCCGAGCGCGTCGAAGAACTGGACACCCGTGGGCATCTGATACTTGGTGACCGTGGTCTCCGGGCTGGACGGAGCGGGTGGCGTGTAGTTCGTGTCGTACTTGCTCAGGGGCGTCAGCGTGTAGCCATCCTGGATCTTGTCGACGTTGGCGACGTCGCCCGGCCCATTGAGCTGAGTGGAGCCGATGATCCAGATGCGCGAGTAGTCGACGTCGAGTCGCTGCGTCCCCGCAGGTAGCTTCACCTCGTGCTGACCGGGGTCGCAAATCACGTAGTCGCCCGGCTTAGTGCTACTGGCGGTGCCGAGGTTCTTGACGTTCTCGGTGTAGGGATCGATCAGGGCCAGTACGAAGGAGTGGTCGGTGACCTCGGGAACATGCAGCACCTGCGGCTCGTCCCGAAGATCGAGCCACGCGATCGACGAGAGACTCGTCGATCCCGGCGCTACGACCGTCTTGCTGCCCGCGTTGTTCACGCCCCTCACGTTGTTGAACTGGTTGACCGGCCCATACGCTCCATTGGAGACGTTCACGCTCGTCATCGTCTGGTAGGTGGCGTTGGTGACCATCAGTGGCAGACCGTAGGTGTAGGCGTCCAACCCGAGGCGGTAGCCCTTCTGGTAGTCCGCGGACTGTGGTTTCGGTGTGCTCGCACCGCATGCGGCGAACGCGAAGATCAGCATGGCCGCGGCGGCCGGCAGCACACCCCGATAGGCACGAATGTTCGATCTCATGTCGACCTCTCTCGCCTGCTTGCCCGCCCTGCTCCCATCTCAGTTCCGTCGCCCAAGGATTGGACGCTCCGTGAGAGACATCGACAGCAGCTGGCCATCTCTGGAGTGGACACCTGACGTGCGTCCCGGCTGAAGGAGACTGGCGCCGCGCCAGCAGACGCGCGAGCAGTCACCGACCCGATCGGCCTCCAAGGAGCCCCATGGGCCTCATCGGCGTGATCTACTACGTCCTCACGATCTACGCCTGGCTGATCATCGCGCGCTCACTGCTCTCCTGGGTGACGCCGGGTCCCGGCGGCCTGCTCGCCCGCCTGAGCAAGCTGCTCGTCGATGTGACGGAGCGGGCAGGCAGCAGACAAGACTGGTGGGCGTGTTGACGCCAGGCGGTCTGTCGCGCACCGCGAAATCGCGCCGAGCGCATCGACCGGTTCGTTCGCGCTCGACTGGAGTTCGATGGCGCCCTCCGCGTGACCCGCCGCCGGCCAACACCGCCGTCCCCCTGGCCCGGCCACTGCGTTCTCCTCCCAGTCTCCGCGCATCGCCGGTCGCGAGGTCAGGCCTATACTGAGAGGCCAGAAGCTGGTGGCTGGAGCCGGTGAGTTCCTCGACCAGCCAGGGTCATGGTCGCGAAGTCCTACCGAGGAGACAGTGATGCCGAGCAAAGCAACACCCCTGCCCGTCGAGGTCTGGCTGTGGGAGCCGAGCCAGGCACGCGCCCCCTTCAGCCACGAATCCCAGCCGCTCGAATACCTGCCTGCCGACGCCCCGCTGCCCAGGGTGGGTGATCTCGTTCTCCTGCCAAGGAACGTGACCGGTGACACCGAGGAGCAGGCTGTCGCCTATGGCGGCACGCGTTCGCCGTTCAAGGTCATGGAGTGCGAGCATCTCTACTTCCGCAAGAAGGGCGAGAAGCTCGACCTGGCCGACCCCAAGCCGGCGCGCCACGTGAAGACCATCGTCAGCGTCAAACGCATGAGTGCGAAGGAGTTCTACGATGACCGTGGCTGGAGTGCGGAGGCTGGCGGCTGACGAAGACCTCACGCTCGCAAATTGACCTGACTCGCCCCGGCCCGCCTCGCAGCCCCTCTCCTGCGGCGGTCCGCTCTACGTAGCGGAACGTCCTATGTCCCAGGGCTGGGTGATGGCCTACGATGCGGCTACGCGGCCCGTCGCGGGGGTCAGGCAACTGACACGCGGCGGGCCGTCCTGCGTGTGCGTTGCGCGCCGAGCTTGACCGCACCATCAGATCGGCGCTGCTACCGGGCGGGTAGAGCGCAGACCGGAGCGCGCGATCCGCCTACGCGAACACCAGCCCCGCGATCAGCGCCGGCGCCTCTTCTTGCATCGCCGGAATCGCGTGCGAGTAGGTGCCGGCGTGATGGCGATGGCCGCGTGCTCTCACGGCACGTCGGCGGTGGGGCACTTCGGGGCAACGCGGGTATGTAGGTAGCGGGGACACGCGGAAGGCGCCCCGCCCCAAGCGAAAGGACGACAGATGGCTGACGACGTTGCCGTGACCCAGACTCTCGACTGCCTCGGTCTCTACTGCCCTGAGCCGCTCTTCCAGACTCGGGAGGCGATCGACGCCATCGCGGTGGGCGAGGTCCTCGAGGTCTTCAGCGATGACCCCGCCGCCGAGGAGGACCTCACGCGCTTCGCCAAGCGTGCCGGCCACGAAGTGGTCTCTATCGACAACGACGACGGGCAGCTGCGCATCCTGCTACGTCGCCTCAGCTAAGCGAAAGGTCGACCATGGCAGAGAGCCAGAACATCCTCTACGTACAGACCAGCAACCAGCCCGAGCGCCAGTACTCGCCGCTCGTGCTCGCCCAGAGCGCCAAGGCCATGGGCCTCGACGCAGCCGTGTACTACCTTGGCATGGGACTCACGGTGCTCAAGCCGGGAGCCGCCGAGGAGATGCAGCTCGGGAGCTTCCCCAGCGTCGCCGAGATGCTCCAGAAGACCCTCGACATGGGCATCACGGTGTACGTCTGCGAGGCCTCCAAGCGGATGCTTGGTTGGGAGACTGTGGAGCTCATCGACGGCGTCAAGATCGTGGGGGCGGCGACGCTGAACGATCTCGCCCTCGACGCCGACGCGACGATGTGGTTCTGAGGCGGCGGCGATGAGCCCGGCCGACCCTGGCGAGGCGCTTGCCCGCGAGCACATCGTCTACGCCGACTACCAATCGGCGAAACCCCTCGACCCGCGCGTCGTCACGGCGATGCTGCCTTACTTCACGGAGAAGTTCGGCAACGCCGCCTCGCTGCACGGTGTGGGCGACGTAGCGACCGCCGCCCTCGAGGAGGCTCGCGCGCGCGTCGCCGCCTTCTTCGGCGCCGAGCCGCGCGAGATCGTCTTCACCAGCGGTGCCACCGAGGCCAGCAACCTCGCCCTCGTCGGGTACGCGCTGCGCAACCGGCGCAAGGGCGACCACGTCATCATCAGCGAGGCCGAGCACATCTCGATCCTCAACATCGCCAAGTACCTGGAGAAGAACGGCTTTCGCGTGACGCGCCTGCCCATCGACCTCTACGGTCGCGTCTCCGCCAAGAAGCTGCGCGCCCGCATCACCGACGAGACGATCCTCGTCTCGGTGCAGTGGGCGAGCAGCGAGATCGGCACCGTCCAGCCGATCGCCGAGATCGCCGAGATGCTTGAGGGCACGGGCATCGCCCTGCACAGTGATGCCGTCGCCGCCGAGGGCCTCATGCCGATCGACACGGGCGTCGTGCCCGTGAGCCTGCTGAGCCTCTCGTCCAACGACCTCTACGGGCCGCGCGGGCTCGGGGCTCTCTACGTGCGCCAGGGCGTGCAGGTGGCGCCGGTGCTGCTGGGCGGCGGCCAGGAGCGCGGCCTGCGCTCCGGCAGCGAGGATCTTGCGAGCATCGTCGGCATGGCTGAGGCCGCCGACATCCTCGGCGCCGAGATGGGCGTCGAGGTGAGCCGCATTCAGGCGATCCGCGATCGGCTCGCGGAGCGCGTGCTGGCGGAGATCCCGGATTCTCATCTCAACGGCCACCCCGAGCAGCGGCTGCCGAACAACGCTCACTTCCGCTTCGACGCGGTGGAGGGAGAGGCGATGGTGCTGTCGCTCCGCGACGGGGGCATCGCCGCCTCGACCGGCTCCGCCTGCAGCTCCAAGACGCTGGAGCCGTCACACACGCTCCTGTCCTGCGGCCTGCTGCATGAGGAGGCGCATGGCTCGCTCGAGTTCACCTTCGGGCGCTGGAGCCGCGAGGACGACGTGGAGCGCATCATGGCCGCACTGCCCGGCGTGATCGCGCGGCTGCGCGCGCTCTCACCCCTGTACAAGACGACGGCCCCCGCGGCCACCTGATCCGAAAGGCGCACGACGATGAAATCGACCCAGTACACGGAGAAGACCCTCGAGCACTTCCGCAATCCCCGCAACGTGGGCACGCTGGAAGGGCCGAACGTCGCCGTCGGCCGCGTGGGCAACCCCGTGTGCGGCGACATGATGGACATCTACATCGACGTCGAGGACGACCGCATCAAGGACATCAAGTTCCAGACCTTCGGCTGCGGCTCCGCCGTGGCCACCTCCAGCATGATCACCGAGCTGGTGCAGGGCATGACGCTCGACGAGGCTCTCAAGGTCAGCCGCGGCGACGTCGCCGACGCGCTCGACGGCCTGCCGCCGATCAAGATGCACTGCAGCAACCTCGCCGCCGACGCGCTTCACGAGGCGATCAAGAACTGGCGCGCCGGCATCAAGCCGGAGGATGCGATGGCGACGCCGGTCGAGAAGTCGTGCCACCCGATCCCGGCGGCCGTCGCCGAAGTCGAGATCCAGAACCTCGACGAGTACGGCGGCAAGGGCTTCTATCGCAAGGTGGACGACCTCAGCGAGCTCGCCGACCAGCGCGTCGTCGTGCTCGACACCGGCGACCGCGCCGCGCAGCTCGCCATCGACCTCACCGATCAGACCGCCCGCGCCGTCCTGATGACGACCGGGAAGGAGCCGAGCGTGAGTCCTGCGGTGCGCTCGGCCCTGCGACTCAGCGACGTCAAGGTGCTGGCTGAGGCGCAGCCGCTCGAGCTGCTCGGCGAGGGCGAGCTCGAGCGGATCCGCGTGCACGACCTCAGCGAGGACGAGGAGTACGAGCTGACGGCCGACGTCTTCGTCGTGCTCGAATAGCGAGTGCCAGCTTCAGACGCGCGGGCGACAAGAGTGGAGACGAGACGGATCGAGCCGAGATCGACGCAGAAGTGGCACGGGCTCGGTTCTGCTCGAGAGCAGATTCGGCTCGTCGGGAGTCGCGTTGAGGAGTCGATGAGGTACGGCGCCGCAATCCTTGGCTTGTTCGCTCTGCTTGCGCTTGCGCTGGCGCTGGCCGCGCCGCCCGCCACGCTCGCTTCCGGCGGCCAGGACGCCGCCGATGCCGGCGCGCCGCCGCCGGCGTCATTCACGGCACCCGATTGGCTGCACGCCCTCCAGCTCATCGCCGACCTACGTGCCCAGCCGCCGCGAGCGCCGCTGATCCTCATCATCGGCGACTCCACGGCGCGCGAGGCGACGATCAGCGATGCCAGTCTCACGGCTGCGATCGGGCGGCTCTCCGGTCGCAAGGTCGTGGCCCACAACATCGCCTCGAACAGCCAGCTGTTTGCCCAGGACGTCGCTCTGGTGCCGTTCATCCCGCACCGTCAGACGATCGTCTTCATCGGCGTCGACGTCGTGCGCTTCTCCCAGGCTGCCGCCACCGTGACCGTCAAGTTGCCGTTGCCGGGGTCCATCCAAAGGTTCCGGCAGCACAGGTACAGGGTGTCGTCCGTTCTGAGCCTGAGCCAGAAGCGTGCCAACGTGGAGACCTGGCTGAGGGAGGGGCTGCCGGCATTCGAGGCCTACTATCAGGACGACCTTGCGACGCTCGAGCAGGAGGTCGCAGCCTGCAAGGCGCGCGGCCTCTACCCGGTCCTCCTGAACACCCCGCGAAACACGGCGGTGATCGGGGACAAGTGGAGCGCTCCCGTAGAGACCTACGTGGCTGGCTGCGCCGCCCTCGCCGCGAAGTACGACATCCCCTTCGTGAACTTCGTCGGCCGCGCGCACTTCGCTGCCGGTGACTTCTACGACCTGATCCACGCCGTCGAGCCGGGACGGGCAAGGTTCCAGCCGCTGCTCTGCGTGCGGGCCGCGCGGCTGCTCGCGAGGTACTTCCCGGCGAAGTAGCGACTCCTCAGCTGGCGGTGGCCGGGATGCTGGTGTTGACGTTGCCTGCGGGGACGGTCACCTTGCTCGTGCTTCGGTGCTAGGCCCGGCACGGGCACCTCGCCCTGCTGCCGACAGACTGCCGACAAGACGCCTTGCCACGGCCTGGCATGCCTGAGCACACGAGAGTATCGAGCCACTGCAGAACCTTGGATCGTGCAGTACCTTTGCACGCGCCCCGCTACCAGAAAGACCAGACCCTGAGGCTCCCCAAACCTGGTGTCGCTGGTTCGATTCCAGCCGGGGGCGCCAGTCAGCCCGGGGGCGCCCCGGTTGGACGACTCCACCGAATCGGCACTGCGACCTTGCGGGTCGCCACACGACGCTGTGGCATTCCCCTGCGTCGGCTGGCAGCCGACGGCAGCCCGCTGTGCACACAAGCTGAGGCGGCGCAGGTTCGCGTGACCGGTGCGTGGGCCACGACGCGATCGCCGCCTGCAGCGGAACGGCGCAGTGCCCTTTCGCCTTTCTCGGCCATAGCCCGTGGGGACTTCGGCCGGCCGCTCTTGCGGCGGTCTAGTTCACGGTGAGCGTCTTGGCGTCGGCCCTGCGCTGCGCGTTGCCGGCGAGATCCCTGGCTTTGACCGAGATCTTGAAGCGCCCGGCGGGGACGTTGACCGGGATGCGCGCGACGAGCACCTTCCCGGTCGAGACGCGGCCGAGGTTCACGACCTGCATCACCCCTCCGCTGCGGTTCGCGACGTCGAGCTGCGCGTCGGCTTTGGGGCTCAGGTTGTCGGTGACCTCGAACTTGACTTTCGCCGTGCTCCCGGAGCGCGTCACGACGGCCTGGCGCACTTGAGTCGCAGGACCGATGGTGTCGAGAATGGTGGGGAAGTCGAGCGTGAGGGGATCGGCCTCGCTGCCGATCGTGTCGGCGTCGAAACTGCTGTTCGCCAGTTCGATGTGGATCACGTGGGCGCCATCGTGAGCTGGGATAGTGACACTCTCGGTGGCCGAAAGGCGCTGCCAGCCGCCGGGGGCGCCGTCATCGACAGCGAAGCGCACCTCGTCGAAGACGTTGTAGTCGCCGAGCAGGCCGAGGAAGAGCGTGACGACCTGGTCGGTGCTCCACGTCGGGACCACGGGATCGAGCTGCGTGCCGACGCTCGCCGGGCCGCCGGCCCGGGAAGTCGTGGCGGCGGCGAAGGCGGCAGTGGCACAGATGAGAGCCGCGAGCAGCAGAAAAGCGCAGAGGACGCCGACTGCTGCCGGTGCGTGGACTCTGTGTCCGCGAGAGACGGTGCGCATGCGGGGACCTCCGCGTTCGACGGGCGTACACTCATCCTATCGACGCCGCCACGCTGGGCATTGAGCGCATTCTCTCGCCTGTTCTGACGACGCCCGCGAAGCGGGCGGCGAGTGGTGGGACCGCTCCCGGCTGCCGCTTGTACGGCGGCTTGGACGGCGACACACCGCTCGGCAGGCTCAGGTCAACGACCTCGTGATGCAGAACAGCCAGGCGGCGCTTGAGGGCGGCGCTCGAGGGCGGCGCTACCTGCCGCGCCGCGAGAGCCAGGTCTCGTCACGCACGAGCCCGTCCGAGAACGCGAGAATGCGGTTACGCCCGGCGCGCTTGGCCGCGTACATCGCCCAGTCGGCCTTGTCGAGCAGCTCGTCGCGCGAGGCGGCATCGCCGGGACAGGTGGCGACGCCGATGCTCAGGGTGAGTGGTTCTCGTGCGCTGATGCCGTCTGCCTCGACCGCCGCGCGGATCCGTTCGGCGGCCGCAAGAGCACCGGTCGCATCCGTCTCGACGAGCACGAGCACGAACTCCTCACCACCGTAGCGCGCCGCCAGATCGACCCGGCGACCGCTGGCCTCGATGACGCGGGCGATGCGCGCCAGCGCGGCGTCACCGGCCTTGTGGCCATAGCTGTCGTTGTAGAGCTTGAAGTGGTCGCAGTCGCAGAAGAGCAGCGACAGCGTGCTCCCCTGGCGCTGCGTGCGCTCAAGCTCTTCCTCGAGGCGCTCGTGCAGGTAGCGGTGGTTGTAGAGACCGGTGAGGCCGTCGGTGATGGCCTCGACTTCGGCCCGACTGTAGCGGATGGCCGCCGACTGCAGCATCGCCGCTAGATCACGCGAGTGCTGACTGGTCTGCGGCCGGCCAGACCGCTCCACTGCTGGCGCGTCTACAGTGACGGCAGCGACGACCGCGCCCTGCGCGTCATGCACCGGGGCAGCGCTCGACACCCAGACGCCGAAGTCGTCGGCGGTGAGCACGTTGGCCTGCAGGTCCTCACCGGCCAGCACGCGGATGAGATCGTCTTCCGCCAGCCACGGGTCACCGCAGCGCGAGACCTCCTCCTCGCTCTCGCCGGTGTCGAGCACGCTGATGCAGCGGCCGTCGACGACCGCGAAGCTGGTGATGAAGCGCACCGGGGAGTGACGATCACGCAGGCTGCGCAGCGCGCCCAGCGTCTTCTCGTAGTCGCTGCGCCCTTCGTCCGCACGGCTGCGCCAGCGCGCGTGCGCGACCGGGTCGATGAGCTGGGCGGCCTCCTGCGCCAGCTTGGCGACGTGCGTCCTGCGGCGCTGCAGGCGCTCCAAGGCACGGCTGAAGGCAGCGACCATCTCGGGGTCGAACTGCGTGCCGGCGCAGCGCTCCATCTCGGCGAGGCACTGCTCGTAGCTCAGGGCATGGCGGTAGGGGCGCTCGGAGGACATCGCGTCGTAGCAGTCGACCACGCACAGCGCGCGCGCGAACAGCGGGATCTCCGCGCCGGCGAGGCCGTCTGGGTAGCCGCGCCCGTTGAAGCGCTCGTGGTGGTGGCGCACGCCGTCGACGAGGTCGCTCTCGAAGAGCGGGCGCACGATCTCGGCACTGATCCCAGGGTGCTGGCGCACAAGCTCCCACTCCTCACTCGTCAACGGGCCAGCCTTGAGCAGGACCCTGTCGGAGATGCCGATCTTGCCGATGTCGTGCAGGAAGGCGGCGTTCTCGAACTCGACGAGGCGCTCTTCGGGCCAGGGGAGCTCGCGTCCCAGCAACGCGGTGTAGGCGGCGACGCGGCTGGCGTGGCCGAGGGTGTAGTAGTCCTTGGCGCTGAGGGCAGAGCTGAGCGCGCGCAGATTCCCGAGGTGCAGGCGCCTGACCTCCTCGAAGAGCTGCGCGTGCTCGAGCGCCTGCGCTACGAGTTGGCCGACGGCCTCGGCGGTGGCGATCTCGTCCTCAGTGAACGTGCGCTCGACGTGGTCAAGGAGACCGACGAGGCCGATCACCTTCCCGCGCACGATCAAGGGCACCGACATGGAGCTCTGCTGTCCGTAGCTGCGCATGTTCTCCCGCTCGGTGCTGCTGAGACGCGGATCATCGAGGCTGCCGACGGCCACGGCGCGGCGCGTCTCGACTGCCAGCCGCTTGCAGGACCAGTCCTGCAGACGGATCTCCTGGCCGATCCACGAGTCGTCGTGGGCGCCGTCGATGGTCGAGGCGAGGCAGACCAGGCGCTCGCCGTCCTGCATACGGTAGATATCGCACTCGTGGAGTTCGAGGGCGGCGCTCAGGCGTCGCGCCGCCGCCTGCAGGACCTCGGCGAGCTCGAGGCTGGAGTTGAGGTCGCGACTCGTCTCGTAGAGCAGCTTGTACTGGGGCGCTTCGGGCGCAGGGAGCGCGTCAGCATCTCGACCCAGAGGAGCCTCGTCGCGCAGGGCCTGCTTGAGGTCGGCGGCGAGGAAGCGGCGCTGCCCGCTGGGCGTGCGCTGGCAGGCGATCCTGCCGCCGGCGGCCCAGCGACGCACGGTGCTGGGGCTGACCCCGAGGAGGTCGGCCGCCGCTTGCACGCGCATCCAGCGCGGTGCTGTGGTGTTCGCATTCACTGGTTCACGTATCGGGGTCTGGCGGGCCGACCTTGAGCAACTCTCTCAGGTGCGGGTGGGGAGGGTGTGCGCGGCTGGAGCGTCAGGGTGCGTGGCAGGGCGAGCGACTGTCGTGCTCGCCCTCGTCACGGGCGCCCCCTGCGCCGGCCTCGCGTCGGCGAAGAGGCCGCGTGCGGCGGTATTGTGCGCCGCACAGGTTCGCCAGACCTGTGCGCGGCCTGAGGCGCCCGCAGCCGTTACTTCAATTCCAGCGTCGCCCACCATGCCCCGTGACACTCTTCGGCCGTCTTGAGGCCTCTCCGCCAGGCTGGCGATGCTGCGTGCCGCTCGCTTCAGACGGCACGCGGCAACGGGCTATCGGCTCATGACCTCGCTGCCGATATCTTGGGAGACCGCAGCGCCAATCACGGTCACCCGGCGCTGATCCGCCGGCCGCAACAAGACCACCCTGAGCTCAAGAAGGAGACGCCACATGAGCGCACGGAAGATCCTCCTCTTGGTCGCTTTCGCACTTCTTGTGTCGGCTCTGCCAGCCTCTGCGGCCGCCGCCGCCGCCGTGAAGCCCACCGACTACCAGCAGAGGTCCCACTGGCTCTTCGTGCCCGCGAAGAACGTGAAGAAGAAGCGGGTCGACGTGTTCTACCTCTATCCCACCGAGTACGTGCGCGTCCCGGGCGGGCCGCTCATCTGCCCGGTCGACGACCCCCAGATGATGGCCGCCGCCAAGGTAGCGTTCCAGCGTCAGGCTACGGCCTTCAGGACCGTCGCCAACATCTATGCGCCCTACTATCGCCAGGCCGACGCCGCCTCACGGGCGAAGATGCCCCAGAAGGAGCAGGTCAAGGTCGTGGCCGGCGCGCCGACGGTGGATGGGATCGCCGCGTTCAAGCACTTCATCAAGCACTTCAACCACGGCCGCCCGTTCATCCTGGTCGGCCACTCGCTGGGGTCCAACGTCACGGCCAACCTCCTGGCGCAGTACATGGGGTCGCACCCGCGCGTTCGCAAGCGCATGATCGCCGCCTACGTCGTGGGCTACTCGATCACGCCGCACTACTTGAAGCAGCACCCCTTCCTGAAGTTCGCCCGGGGCGCCCGCGACACGGGGGTCATCGTCTCCTGGAACACCGAGGCGCCCACGGTCGCGGGTAAGGACCCGGTCCTCCTGCCGGGCGGCCTGGCCATCAACCCGATCACCTGGACGAGAAAGCAGACCGAGGCGCCCGCCGCCAAGAACCCCGGCTCCATCGAACTGGACCCGACGACCGGCACCCCGCTGCTGACCGCCCAGGGGAAGATCAAGCGCTTCAAGAACGTCGCCGACGCCCGTGTGGACAAGGCCAAGGGCGTGGTGATCTGCAGCACGGTCCCGTGGCAGGATCCGCCCTACTACACCCCGGGCGGGTTCCCCATGGGTGTCCTGCACGTGTTTGACTACCCGCTGTACTTCTTCAGCGTGCGCGCCAACGCCGCCGACCGGGTCGCGCACTACTTCGCCGAGCGCTAGCGGAGCTGCCTTTCGGCTCCGCGTCGGCGTCACACGCTGGTGCGACGGCTTCTGCGGCGGCGCAGGTCTGGTGGATCTGTGTCAACGGGCGCCCAGTGAGGTCGGAGCCGCTCGACCCCCAGCCTGCTCGCGACTCGCCGCTCACCCCGGCATCGCCAGCCGCTCCTCCAGCAGCTGCTTGATCTCCTCGACCTCCGTCGTGAGGTGCTCCATGAGGATCTCCGACTTGATGCTGGAGCGGTAGTCGCTCTCGCTGTGCAGGCGGTCCCGCGCCTGGTCGCGGTTCTGGCTCATCATGATCACCGGCGCCTGCACGGCGGCGAGGATCGAGAGCAGCAGGTTGAGGAGGATGAAGGGGTAGGCGTCCCAGCGGTCGAGCCAGGCGAAGGCGTTGAGGGCGATCCAGAGAGCGAGCACGCCGAGGAAGGTGAAGATGAAGGTCCAGCTGCCGGCCACGGCCGCCAGCCGGTCGGCGGCGTGCTCGCCGAACGTCAGGTGTTCCTCGCGCAGGGCGTCGACCGCCGCCTGCGTGGCCAGCACTTCTCGCACCCGAGCCTCCAGCTCGGCCCGCTGATCGAGTCCGTCATCACGCTCGTTCGTCTCCATGGCTCGCTCCCTGTGCTGCCGACGTGTCTGTCCGTCAGCCTAGCGGAGCCGAGAGGACGGGCAAGGGGTTCCACGTTGCGGTCACGGCTCCGGCTCCTCTCGCTTGACCCTGCCCGTGGCGGTGCGCCACCATGACTGGCGTGACCCAACGCGGCTGGCAGACTCACTGGCACAAGCACCCGGCGGTGCGCAGCGGCGACCAGCTGACGCTGGGCGAGCGCGCCGCCGACCGCATGCGCAACGTGATGGGCTCCTGGCCCTTCGTGTTCTCCTTCTTCACCGTGATGATCGTCTGGGCCGTGGTGAACACGATCGTCTTCCACCGCGTGCTACACCACCAGGCCTTCGACCCCTACCCGTACATCCTGCTCAACCTCTTCCTCTCGATGCTTGCCGGGGTGCAAGCGGCGGCGCTGCTCATCGCCGCCAAGCGCGCCGACGCCATCGCCTCCGAGGTCGCGCTGCACACCGAGAAGAACACCGAGGACCTCAAGGCGCTCATGGCCGAGAACACCGCCCTCACGATGCAGGTCAAGCAGAACACCGACCTGCTCGAGGAGATCCACCGCCACGTGAGCGCCCTGGGCGCACCGCCGCCAGCGGCGCCCGATGCCGGCGGTTCCACAAAGGACAGCCCGCCCTCCGCCTAGCCCGCTCCTCAAGGCGATGATGGGCGTCGAGGCGGCCAAAGTGGAGACCAGACCGGGTTTCGGGCTGTCGGCAGCGTGTCGGCACGGGCGCCCTGTGCAGCGGCTTCTGGGTCGGCAGAGGTTGGCGTGACCTGTGCTTCCGCGAAACATGGGGGGCCGGGTTGGACTCCCGACATTCCCAAGGTGTGCGTGAGAGGCGCGTCGGGCGAAGAAAGGCTCGGCGCGCCGGTGGTCTTCGCGGCAGGCGCCGAGCCCGTAGTCGGTTGATTCCCTTGCGCGGGGTATCCCAAATGCAGCACGACTCGCCGCAGGGGGTAGGGCCGCGCTTGAGTGGCCAGACGTCTGCGACGAGCCGCAGGCGCACACTGCACGACCCGCGCAGTCGAGCCGTCTCCCTACCTGCGCTCGTCCAGCCACGCTTCCTCGGCCGCCTCGGCCGCGTCCTGCACCGTCCTGGTCCCGAGAGCCACGCTCATCCCGCAGACGGGACACCTGATCACCGAGTTGCGCCTCACGTAGTACACCGACGACGCGATCGCGTTCAGGCACGACGGACAACCGATCTCCATCCGGGCTTCGTGATCTGGCTCCATGAGTTCCCCGCTCGTCACTGATTCCCGCGCCCGCTGCGCCCCGCCGTTGCCTCCGGTCGCGCACTGCGCGTGGCCACGTCCACCATGCGCGCCACGTCGGAGAACAGGGTGCGACCCAGCGCCCGCTCGATTCTCGCCTGCTTCTGCTCGGTGGCGTCCGCGTCGATATCGCTGGCAATCAAGGGGGCGACGATCTGGGCCACGCAGCTGCCGAGGATGTGAGCCTCGGCGATCTCCTCCTTGCTCTCACCATGGCCGTCGGGCGACAGGGCAAGGAGCAGGTCGCCGTTGGCAAGACGGGTCTTCGTGAAGTCGAACGGATGGGGGCCGCAGAGCACCGCCGCGTCGCGCCCGAGGGCGAACTCGACGGCATCGACGCCCGGGTCTTGAGGCGCGCGCAGACGCCACGTGAGGGATTCACCGGAAACCATGCCGCCGTCTCCTCGGATCGGGTCCGGGACGGCGAGCCAGGAAGAGAGACCGCGTCGCCAAGGGCTGTGAGCCTGTAGGTGTGCCCTACCCCGCTTGGCGCATTCGCAAATAGACCCCTGGGCTTCAGGCCGAGGGAGCGCTCTTCTCCGGCAGCGTGAAGCAGAAGGTCGCACCCTTCTCCACCTCAGCCTCCGCCCAGACGCGCCCCCCGTGCTTGGCCACGAGGCGCTGCACGGTGGCGAGGCCGATGCCGTCGCCCTCGAACAGGCCCTCAGCGTGCATGCGCTGGAAGGCACCGAAGAGGTGCGCCGCGTACTGTGGGTCGAAGCCGGCGCCGTCGTCGCGCACGAAGAAGGCCTGCTCGCCGCCGACGTCTGTGACGCCGACCTCGATGCGCGCCGTCTCGTGCTTGCTCGTGAACTTCCAGGCGTTGTCGAGCAGGTTGGCGAGGACGGCGCCCAGCAGGGTGGCGTCGGCGGCGGCG
>Ga0316226_1000911_pt1 | contig 35221 bp, 28 predicted proteins | sample TBH18017metaG_FD_206009 | JGI IMG/M metagenome (GOLD analysis project Ga0316226, IMG submission 206009) | Freshwater microbial communities from Trout Bog Lake, Wisconsin, USA - TBH18017 | ecosystem: Environmental > Aquatic > Freshwater > Lake > Hypolimnion/Profundal zone | place: USA: Wisconsin...
CATGGATCGCAGTGAAGGCTACACCGGCATCCTCATCGACGATCTCATCTCAAAGGGAACCGATGAGCCCTACCGCATGTTCACGTCGAGGGCCGAATTCCGTCTGCATCTCCGTATCGACAACGCCGACCGCCGCCTCACACCGTATGGCCGCCAGTTCGGACTCATCGGCGATCAGGCCTGGGAAGAGTACGAGCAGAAGCAAGCGCGGATGGTAGCCCTGGAGCGGATGCTGACTACTGCGAAGATTGTTCCGGAACGGCTCGATGCTGCGGGATTCGCCGCTCTGACGGCCACCGCGGGACTCACCTGGGCACAACTGCTCAAGCGCCCTGAAGTCACCATTGAACCGGTGCTCCGGGCAATCTCCGGCAAGCTGGCGGAGGAACCGCTGCTGGCCACTCTAGCTGCGGCGCTCTACCACACTTCGCAATCGCATCCAAAATTGCCCAGCGCCATCCGCAATGAGATTCGCACCGTCGAAACCGAAATCAAGTTTGCTGGCTACCTGGAGCAGCAAAAGAAATCCATTCAAAAGCTTAAAGCGGCTGAAGCCTTGGCAATTCCAGATTGGATGGATTACGGCGCTATCAGCGGTCTCTCGCGCGAGATGCGAGAGACGCTCGAACGCGTGCGCCCAGTCACAATCGGCCAGGCCAGCCATATCCCGGGCGTAACGCCAGCGGCGCTCAGCCTGGTCCATGTCTCAATTCGGTTGCAAGGCTCCAAGCGAAAGGCCGGCTAGCGCGCTACTGGTCCTTCTTTTCGCTCTTGCCAAACAGCGGAATGTGGAAAGGCAACTCAGCGGTGGACGGCTTCTTGGCCTTGGCGTTGGAGTCTTCGCGCAGCGCGGTGCGTTGCGAGTTCACGCAAACCCAGCCGCCGCGAAGCCGCTCAAAAACATGCGTAAACACGCCCTTCTCATCCACTTGGGCCGTGCTGACCCGGTGATGCAAGGTGTAGGTGCCGTTGGCTACGGCGATGTCGCCCAGCATGCGAACGGTAATCACCTTCTGCGTTATATGAAGTGTCTTGTCCTCGCCGGTAATTACCTGGGCCAGTTGCTGGTTGCGGGTCGTAATGTCGCCGCTGGCTGAAACATCCACAAACAGAGGCGAAAGTACCAACTCAAGCGCATACTGGTCGCGACGGTTAAGGGAGTCGGACCACGAGTCCTCAATCTTCTGGAACTGGCCGATCTCAGGGCTTTCACTGGAAGTAACGGCGGGCTTGGCAGCAGCCTGACCAAAGGCCAAAGCGGAAACCGGGGTTTGGACGAATCCGAAGCAGCAAGCAAGCAGAAGTGTTGAATGGCATACAGACGTACGAGTCATGGGCGGCATGTACTCCCACTTAACATGATAGCGCCAAAGAAGCATTGTGCTTTGACTCGAAAAGAAGACGAATGACAGCAGCCGCCACCAGCGCCTAAATCAGGGCCTGCAGCCGGTCAGGCGAGTGAAGCGTCACCAGGGAATCCTCAATCGAGATCCAGCCATCTTTGCGGAACTGGCCCAGGGTCCGGGTGACAGTTTCGCGGGTGGTACACGTCATGGACGCCATCTCTTCGTGTGTCAGCAGCAGCGGAAAGCGGAATTCCCCGCCGCTCAGATGCTCGCCAATCTGATTGGCCAACTCGATCAGCAACCGCCCAAGGCGTGTGGCAACCGTCTCAGACAGAGCGATGCGGCAGGCATCCTGCAATGCAAAGCGATATTCCTGGCAAATACACTGAACAGCGCGCATCTGCGCCTCTTTATGGCTGCGAAGAAAGCCGAGAAACCGCTCCCGCTCCACCGGGCGCAACTGCGCGGTGGTCAGCGATTCGGCTGAAACTTCATACAGGCCATGCGAGAGAACAGCATAAAGACCGAGCATTGAGCCCGGCCCGGCAACCCGGACGATCATCTGCCGGTCATCTACACGGCCAGTCGTCAGCTTAAGGTAGCCGCTGCATATCAAATAAAGGCACCGCGCATCTTCGCCTTGGGTAAAAAGTGACGCCTGCGGAGGGAGGGAGATGGTGCTCGTAGCTAACTCAAGGTCGGCCAGCACCGCGCTGCCCAGGGAACAAAACCATCCAGGGCGTCGGTTGGAACAGGCCGCGCAACCGGCAGGAACCTGCCGGGTCATGTGCCTCTGCCGCGTATGCGCTTCTACCGGAATCTGAATATCTGCCATGGCCGTGCCCCGTCCGATGCCGATCAGGCCCATTCGCCTTCACTCCACCAAAATCCTGTACTGTCCTGCATAGGCTGGAGATAAGGTGAAACCCACACTAGGCCTCATAGCAAAAGAGGCTCTCTTCTAGTCAGAGTCTGCCGCAGAGGCCACTCTGGAGGATGTGATGGGCCTCACGTCTATGTTAGCCAGCCATGCCCGATGCATTCCTTCCCTCGGTCAGCCAAATCACTCGACCTGCTTGAAACCGCCACTGGAATATTGAAGGCAACCCAAAGACGAACAGCGTTCATCAAACTACTGAGAATATGTTCTCCGGACCCGCGTTCGCGGAGGACGGTTCATCTCGCTAGGCACGCGTGAGCCCTGATTCTCCATATATATGGGTTTGCGGGTAACTTCTTGGGCGGGTACGCACGGCATCTACGGCGCACAAGACACGCCGTTTGAAAGAGACTATCTTTCTAGATTGACGGACGCGGGGCAATTTTGGGATTTTCGTCACCCCGAAACAGGAAATTCATCCTGAAACTAATCAACTTATGGTGTGTGATGAGCATCACCGCGCACCTGAATGACGAAAACGTAATCTTCACCGCATGTAGTGATGCTCCGCACAAAGCGCAGCTTCTCCAACAGTGCGACCTTTCAAATCTAATGCTGATCCGGCGCTCCCATAAGGGAACTGTCCTGTTTGGCAGCACAAACACTGGTAAAGATGTTGCTGCAAAACGCAACGAGAGCAACTAAGGCGGTATTTTTCATGCATAGAGATGGGCCTGTAACGCGATTGCTGATCAGTGCGGCTCCTGGGAAACGGCCGGGACTGCGAGCTTGTTGGATGTTGATTCTGGGCGCAAGTGTACTTTGCGCTACGGCGCTGGGTTCCCCGGCACCGGGACAAAAACCGGTCAAAGCAGAGACCAAAGCCGCAGTTTCTGCGGACTTTGTGGGTACTGAAACCTGCCTTACCTGCCATGAAGAGGTAGGTAAGAAATTTGCCGATAACCCCCACACAAAGATAGCCCAGATGCACGGCGGCAACGGCGCCACCTGCGAAAACTGCCATGGAGCCGGCAAGGCCCACGTGGAGGGCGGTGGCGATACCACCAAGATCTTCAATCCCGCTAAAGCCTCAGCCAAGGAAGTCGATGCCAAGTGCCTGAGCTGCCATGCAGGAACGCATCCCAACTTCGACCGCTCTCCTCATGCCAAGGCCAATGTCGGCTGCACAAGCTGCCACAGCGTCCACGCCGGCAAGGAAGACAAGCTGTTGAAGGCTGCTCAGCCCACGCTCTGCTTCCAGTGCCACAACGACATCAAGCCCGCCTTTTCAATGCCCTTCCACCACAAGGTGAACGAGGGCGCGGTGAAGTGCGGCGACTGCCACAATGTCCACGGCACCTTCGGAAACAGCAACCTCAAGTCGACTGCCGATCAGAACGCAATCTGCACCAAGTGCCACATGGAAAAGCGCGGACCGTTCATCTTCGAACATGCTCCGGTCAAGGGAGATGGCTGCCTGGCTTGCCACACGCCGCACGGCTCGCAGAACGCCCGCCTGCTGAACGCACCAAGCGTGAATTCCCTTTGCAAGCAATGCCACTCGTCGGTGGTTGCTGGTTCAATGCACAACCTGAACGCGTCTGGTTCGTCCGACGTGACTCCCTGCATTGACTGCCACACGATGGTGCACGGCACGAACCTGGATCGATACCTGAAGCGTTAGCCGGCGTCCCGCCTGCCCCGGAGCACAAGCCCGGTGCAGAGCGGGAGAGCCGTCAACCAGTTTCAGACACGACACGAGACGTTACGAAGTGAGGCTTCTTATGAATACATGTTTTTTCAAACGGCACTTACATGCACGGTCGACCCGACTGAGCCTTATGGCCGCGGGGCTGGCCATCGCCTTGCCGATGGCAGCGTGCATCGCCCTTGCGCAGGAGCCAGCGGCGAATCCCTCGAAGATGACCACGCCCGATGGCTATTCTGCGCGCCATTCGGTGGACGCGGGCGGCCGCATGGCCAACAAGGTTGGCTCCGGCGCAATGTACAACACCCTCGTTAACCTGCAGTCCGGTCCGCGCGTTGGCGGCGAGACCATCGAATTGCACAAACTGGCCACCAACAAGCACGCGCTTGTGGACAATATGAGAGCAACCGGTTCGGGCTTTGGCGGCGATCCGTACAACTTCGTCAAGCTCACGGCCGAGAAGGGCAAGGACTGGGAGTTCACGGGCACCTTCCGCCGCAACCGCCAGTACTTTGACTACGATCTGCTCGGCAACCCGAACAACCCGAAGGGCATCACGGTGCCTATCGGTCCCGCGTCGGCCCCAACCGGCAGCTTTGCCTGGCCGCAGGTACAGCACTCCTCGTCGATGACCAACTCGGTTCGCCGCATGCTGGATACCCAGTTGAGGCTCTTCCCGGTCTCGAAGATCGGCCTTCGCTTCGGCTATGCGCAGAACGTCATGCAGGGCACCTCTCTGCTGCCTTCCCGTTCGGCTGGCATCATGAAGTACAGCGCCCTGTTCCAGCAGGTCCAGCGCCACTCGACCGACGAGTTCACAGCGGCCATTGACTGGAAGCCGGTGAACGGCACGCTCATCACCTACGAGCAGATCCTTCTCCACAACAAGGAGAACAGCTACTTTACGCTCGATCCAAATGGATTCCTCGCACAGGAAGCCGATGGAACGCCGGTCTACCTTGGCAACTGGGATTTGGTGAGCAACGGTTCGGCGACAGCCACCACCACCTTTGCCCCATACAGCACTGCGGCCTGCAACAGCCTCGCCGTGGCAGGCCAGGTCTTCACCGCTTCGACCAATGGCGGCCTGCCCATCATTGATCCGACCTGCGCCGTATTGACCAGCTACACCCGCACCAACCCGACGCGCATGACGCTGCCCACCGAGACGCTGCGCTTCCAGTCCAGCAGCATCAAGAACCTGAGCATGAATGGCCAGGCCAGCTATAGCTGGTCGACCGTGAACATGCCCAGCTACTTTGAGAGTGGATCTGGCCTGAGCGGCGCTCTCCGCAATGAGTACTTTGGCGCCTCCGGCCACGGAAAGCGGGAAGTCTACAATGCCGACCTGGGCATCACTTGGCAGGTTGCCCCAAACTTCAGCGTGTCCGACCAGGCCAGCCTGATGGCCAGCGCCCAGCCAGGCTCCATCACCTATCCCAGCTACACCAAGGTGAGCACACCTGCTGTCGCGGCATCTGAGTCCGTCAACTATGTGGGGCCCTTCACCACAGCCACGACCGTCGCCGGCGCCTCGCTGACGAGCGGCGTGGTGGCTGGCACCTACCTCGGCACCACACAATCCTATTTTGGCTCCGAGCAGTTCACCAACACCGTGACCGCCAGCTGGATTGCAACACCGAAGGCCAACATCGCCCTCAGCTATCGCTACGGCAACAAGAACATTGCCCATAACCCCTCCTTTGTGCAGGGCTATGCCATCAGCAGCTCGAATGACCCGGAGCGTGACAAGACCGCGATCACCGAGCAAGCTGGCATCTTCAACGCCGCCTATCGCGTAAATGCCAACTGGGACATCAACGGCACGGTGGAAGCCGCCTACAACGACAACTCGTACACCACGGCAACGCCGCGTCAGACGCGCCGGTACCGGGTGCACACCAAGTTCCGCCCGGAGAAGTGGGCCACCATCACGGCTGCCTACACTGACGTGGAAAAGCACAACAACACATTCACAACCGCACCCGACATCGCCGCGGGCACGGTCGTGTACTATGGTCCGTTGAACCACGTGGAATACACCCGCGCGGCGGCCATCAGCGGTGTGTTGACGCCGAGCGAGTATATCTCGTTTGACTTTGACTACGCCTACACCGACACGTACACGGCCACCAACACCTGCTACACGGCCCAGGACAGCGGCATGGTGGTCGGCACGGCAAATACTGCAACCAGCATCAGCCCGTATTTTGCGGCCGCGGCTTCGGTGGACGCCAATGGTGTTCCACTGACCTGCAAGGCCAGTTCCACGGCGGCCCCAAGCAACTGGTGGGCTCGTATGTACGCCGACGCTCCCACGCAGCACGGCTCGCTGGGCATTTTGGTCAGCCCCAACGACAAGGTGACGGCCGGTGCAGGCTACCGCATCAACTCCGTTGCCGGCAGCCAGTACTTCCTCGATGCCCGCGACGTGAACGGCGCGCTGGCCTCCAAGTACCAGACTCCGTACCTCAACGCCAGTTGGAAGGCCACTCCGGGCCTGACCTGGAAGGTTGAATACAACTACTTCGGCTACGGCGAAGGCGGACCCTCGGGCGCGAAGTACTGCACCCTGGATGGCGTTGGCAACCCGAATCTGGCTTCGAGCATCGTTCCTTGCTCTAGCCTCTCGGTTTCCACCGGCATCAACTCGGGCTCTGCTGGCATGACAGCGCCACGCAACTTCCACGCAAACAACATCTCACTTGGATTTCACTACGAGTTTTGACGGGAACGCCGCCAAGGCTGACAATTACGGGGGTGGACCGGGATCGGGAATTTCCCTGGTCCACCCTTTTTTACGCTCCACCCTGCTCAGTCGTGCTTGACCGGCAACTGGATAGGCTCTGAGCGCTGGACGCCAAGAGATCTCCGGCCATCTCCATGCCCGTTTGGGAAGGAGAAGTCGGCGATGCAATACAGGAGTCATACATGAATAAGTCCATTCGGTTCGTACTGGCATCAGCCGCGGTTCTCATGCTGGCTGGCGCTATGAGCTTCGCCCAGTCTGGTGGAGAAGCGATCTACAAGGCACAGTGCCTCAAGTGTCACGGCGCAGCCGGCATGGCCGAAACGCCCGTAGGCAAGGCATTGAAGATGAAGACTGTGGCCGACCCCATCGTGAAAAAAATGACAAAGGGGGCAATGGTTGCCGCCACCATGAACGGGACCGGCAAGATGCAGCCGTTCAAGGGCAAAATCACCGATGCGCAGATCAATGACTCGGTGGATTACTTCCGCACCTTCATCAAGTAAGAAAAAGGCGCAGTTCCTGGGTTGAAGCATGGGAACCGCGCCTTTTTGCGCGGATTGGTGTTCATATTGGTATGTTGTAAGTTGCTCCAGGATCAGCTGCGGCATAGTTGGCCAGGAGCGAATGAAGTTTTACCCGGCAGGCGCCGCCAGCGCAAACCGGCAAAGAAAGAAGGAGTCTCGCAATGACAAAGTCGATTCGACCCTATGCGGTGCTGGCTGCAGTTGTTTGTCTTGCCGGTGCCATGAGCTTCGCCCAATCCGGTGGAGAAGCAGTCTACAAGGCCAATTGCCAGAGCTGCCACGGAGCCACCGGCACGCCCAACCCCGCCATCGCCAAAATGATGGGCGTCAAGCCCGCCTCTGATCCCTCCGTCAAGTCGCTGAGCGCTGCCGACATGATCGCCGCCGTCAAGAATGGCAAGGGCAAAATGAAGCCATTCGCAGGCAAACTCACCGATCCCCAGATCAAGGATTCGGTTACCTACTTCCGCACCTTGAAATAGGCAGTACAATCAAACCGGAATGTACAATCAGGCCCGCCGACTTCGGCGGGCCATCCATTTAGTCAACTCTGGGGGTTCAAGTGTCATTGCTTCAGAAATTCCGTGAAGGCTGGGTGCGTCCGGCGCTGTTCTTCGGCAACAACCCCGTCAGTCTTGCAGGCGGCGCCATTACCAGCGCTTCCGGCGTCACCATGATCTGTTACTGGATGGTCGAGCTCTTTGGGCGCGGCAATTCCAACCCTTATCTGGGTATCATCTTCTTCCTCCTCCTGCCCGCAGTCTTCATCGCTGGCTTGGCTCTCATTCCTGTAGGCGTCTTTGTGCGCCGAAAAAAACTCCAGAAAGCCGGTCTCATACCAGCGGAATTCCCCAAGATTGATCTCAACGATCGGATGTTCCGCCATGGCTTGGATATCGTGCTGGTGGCAACCATTGTCAATCTTCTGGTTGTGGCCATGGCAAGCTATCGCGGCGCGGCCTATATGGATTCGCCGCAGTTCTGCGGCCAGTCCTGCCATGTGATGATCCCCGAATACACGGCCTACAAGATCTCCGCGCACTCCCATGTGGCCTGCGTCGAGTGCCACATCGGCTCGGGAGCCAGGTCGTATTTTGAGGCCAAGGTAAACGGTACCAAGCAACTTATCGAGGTCGGGATCGACCGTTACCCCACGCCGATTCCGTCGCCGGTCACGAGCCTGCGCCCGGCCCGCGAAATCTGCGAGGCCTGCCATACCCCGGCCAAGTTCGTCGGCGAAAAGCTGCTCGTCAAGTCCAACTTTGCCGACGACGAAAAGAACACTGAGACCCAGACCGTGCTAGTCCTGCATCTTGGTGGAGAAGATTCCCTCTCCCATCTCACCGGCATCCACGGGGTCCACCTCAACCACATGGAGTACATCGCCACGGACTCCACCCGCACCACCATTCCCTGGGTGCAGAGGCGGAATGCGAACGGTACCGATACCGTCTTTGCATCTTCCGCCCTCAACGGCGCTGTTCCGCAGGGTGAGCGCCGTGTGCTTGACTGCATCGATTGCCATAACCGCGCTTCGCACACATTTGTGACTGCGGAAGAAGCAATCAACCGCTCCATGGCAGACGGCGCCATCAGTCCCGACCTCCCTTGGGTCCATAAAGAGGGCCTGGAATTGCTGAAAGCCAACTACACCAGCCAGGACGAAGCACGCGCCCGCATCCCCGAGCAACTGGCAGCCTTCTACAAGGCCCAGCACCCTGAGGTCTTGCAGGCAAAAGCGGACCTCGTAAAGTCAGCAGGAGAGAAGCTGGCCACCATCTACTCCCAAAACGTCTTCCCAGACATGAAAGTCACCTGGGGCACGCATCCCAACCACATCGGCCATATGAGCTATCCGGGCTGCTTCCGCTGCCACGATGGCGACCATGTCTCCAAGGACGGAAAGACCGTTACGCAGGACTGCGCCAACTGCCACAACCTGCTCGCTGTGGAAGAGAGCAAGCCAAAGGTCCTCGCAGACTTGGGACTGTAGCTTTATTGAGAACCAAACGGTGGCCCATTACTCCGGCGGCTTCACAGCCCTCCGCCGGGGCAATGGGCCGCCGATTTACTTTTTCGGCTGACTAGCTGAGGGCGGCCCTATAATAATCTGCTGCCCGCTGAGGCTAAACCGCTATACAATCAGGGGCGAAGCACACCGAATGCGCAGAAGCTCTACCCAAAAGGTGTAGGGTGTAAAGACGATTCCGTGTAGGAAGATGGGGTATTGCCCTATCCACCGCACGAAAAGAGCGCAGGATTTTCGGGGTTCGAATATAAAGAGGAACATGGGACAGAAACGAAGCTTCCGTTTGCCGTATGCAGCTCTGCTCCTGGCTGGCCTCGGAGTTGCCATGGCGCAGGCCCCGGCAAGCCTTTCCTCTGACCAGGGCCTATCCGCTGGGGCCTCGGTCACACGCATGGCCGGCGACTGGCGCAGCACCGCAGCAGTTGCTATTCCTGAGAGTGTCCCACCTGTTTACCGGACCGCACTTGATCAGGGCTCGGCCCCGCCAAATCAACGATTGGATCGTATGCTGCTTCTGCTGGCTCCGTCAGCGGTTCAACAGCAGGCTCTCACCACAGAGCTTGGCAACCTCCAAAACCCTGCCTCGCCCAACTACCATCGCTGGCTATCTCCAGCATCGTTTGCAGATGCGTACGCCAACTCCCCTTCCGATACAGCCGCAATCTCCGCATGGTTGCAGAGTCAGGGCTTCAAAGTAGCCCCTTTGCCGGCAGGCCGGGGATGGATTGAATTCTCTGGGACTGTTGCCCAGGTTGAGCAGGCCTTTCAAACTCAAATTGACACCGTGGCCACCGCAGCCGGAACGCGTGCCGTGCTTACGTCCGGCATTTCGGTTCCCGCCGCCCTCAGCCCTCTTGTGCAGGGCCTCGTCTCGCTGGATGGTGCGCTTTCCCTGCCTGCGCAGACTACACCCAGACCCATCGTTTCTGCAGTTGCAGAACTCGCCGCTCAAACTTCACCAGCAATCGCCGAGGCCTTCACCCCGCAGATTGTCACGCAGCTTCTTCGTCTTGATAGCCTCTCCGCGTCCGGCATCAACGGCGCTGGCCAAACCATCGCCATTGCGGCACGCAGCAATATTGTTAACACAGACGTTGACGCCTTCCGTTCCGCCTTCGCACTGCCTGCAATGCCACTCAAGATCGTTCTCAACGGCGAAGACCCCGGCCTTACCGGCGATCAGGGACCAGCCACTCTCGCGGCCTCTTGGGCCGGTGCGGCTGCTCCAGGTGCGCAAATTATTCTCGTTCCCGCAGCCACCACGGCCGCAACGGATGGAATGGATTTGTCCCTGGCGGCAATCGTTGACCAGGTTCTGGCGCGTACAGTGGCCGTTGGGTATTCGTCCTGCGAAGCCGGCATGAGCGCGGCTCACCAGGCTTTCTACTCGGCCCTCTACCAGCAGGCTGCCGCTGAAGGCATCTCGGTAATCGCCGCATCAGGAGACAGCGGTGCATCGGCTTGCCACTTGGCCGGCAGTGACACACCGGTCAGCAGTGGCTATGCAGTTAATGCGCTGGCCTCCACTCCATGGAATACTGCTGTCGGCGTGGCAGCATTTGGCGAGGTCGGGCCTTCCGCTGGCAACAAGGCGCTCTCGGCATGGTCTCCTGCCAGTGCAGCCGACCCCGCATATGCAGGCGGCGGCGGCAGCAGCGCGTTCTACGCTGCGCCGGCGTGGCAGCCTATTCCAGCGAAACTCTCAGGCGAGGCAACCCACACCCGTCTCTTGCCAGACGTTGCCTTGCCCACCGCGATCGATACTGGCGTCAATCACGGCTTGGCTTTCTGCCTCAGTGGCTCGGCAGCAGCCTCCAGCGGATGCACCTTGGTACGCAGTGGCGGCAGTTCCGCGGCTGCGGCACTGTTCGCGGGCATCGCGGCACTGGTGGCTCAAAAGAACGGCACGCAGGGCAACCTGGCCCCTAACCTGTATGCGCTCGGTAACAGAAGCGGCGTCTTCAATGACGTGCAGCAAGGCGGCGCTCAACTCAAGTGCGCGGCCGGCAGTCCCGGCTGCGGTGCAACAGAACAGATTGGCTATACCGCCGCCACAGGTTATGACTTGGCCACCGGGCTCGGGTCCATTGACGGCAGTGCGCTGGTCAATCAATGGGCCGTGTCTCCGCAGGTTGGCACCGATGCGGTCAATGTATCCCTCGTCATCTCCCCCACACAAATCAACGCCACTTACAATCCTTCTGCACTCATCACCCTCTCTTCCACCGTGCTCTCGCTTACTGGCCACGGAACACCCACCGGTACGGTGACATTTTTCGATAACTCTACCGCGGCCGCAATCTCGGCGCCCTCTGCTCTGGACGGCACAGGAACAGCAACCCTTACTACCGAGGGCGTCTTTGCTGCGGGCGGCAATGAGATGGTGGCGATCTACAACGGCAACACGACCTACGAGTCGGTCACCTCCACGCCGCCAATCAATATCAACATTCAGGACAGCACAACCAGCCTTGCCGTAGTGCCCTCCAATTACACTCCAGCCTCAGGCTCCACAATCTCGGTCCTTGTCACACTTACGGTCGGTAGTCCTGTAGCGGGCAGCCTTGCCCCCACCGGCCTGATCAGGCTGAACCTGGATGGTTTGCCCACCACGGCCGCGTTGCTCACCACCACGGGCGGCGTCACTTCGGCGACTCTTTCGCTTCTGATTCCGGTAAGCAGTTCGCTCCACACCCATGCCCTCCAAGCCACCTATGCTGGCGACACAAACTATTCGGCTTCCACATCTCCGCCGGTCACTGTCACCGTGGCGACAAGCGGAACCACCTCGGTTGTAACGCCTGCCACTACCACGCCGTATGCAACCAACTCGCTGGTGTTGACGGCTACAGTCGCTCCGGGTGCAACCGGCGCCACTGCGCCCACCGGGACCTTTACATTCACCCTCGATGGAGTAGCCCAGGGTACCGCGACTCTCGTTCCCGGACTTCCTTCAACGGCCACTCTCGCCATCATTGTCCCCGCCGGCGCAGGAACCCACACTGTAGGCGGCACCTACAACGGTGACACCAACAATAGCGGTTCAACAGCTACCTCGGTCACCATTACCGTTTCTAAGGGGCCAACTACGTTGGCTCTGGTTCCGGCCACCAGCACCCCGGCCCCCGGAGCTCCCCTGCAGGTAACAGCGAACCTAACTGAGTCGTCCCCCGGTGCGGCCATTGCCACCGGTACGGTCACCTTCACCATGGATGGCGTAAACCAGGGCACTGCATCGGTGGTCTCAGGTACAGCGGCTACACTTACCATCACCGCACCCGCCGCTGGAACGCACACTTTGCAGGCCACCTATGCTGGCGACAATAACTACAGCGGCTCCACCGCGCCAACCGTCACCATCACGGTTTCAAAGGTCGTCACCACAGTTGTTGTCGTGCCCTCCACCACCACACCGGCGGCAGGCAGCGCTATCACTGTTTCTGCCACCCTCACCCCGGCATCCACCCTCTCCTCACTACCCAGCGGAACAATCACCTTTTCGCTCGACGGCGTGACTCAGACCACCGTGCCTCTCGGGGCTGGCTCGCCCTCTACAACCACCACCACTATCACCGCGCCCACTTCTGGGACCCACCTCCTTACTGCCACCTACAATGGCGATACCTACTACGCCACTTCTACCTCGACCGCGGTTTCGCTCACCGTCACTAAGACTGCCACCACAACGGTGGTCGTGCCGTCCACCACTACGCCGGCCTCGGGCAGTTCGCTGCAGGTTACTGCCACCATCACTCCCACGGCCTACGGTTCCTCGCTGCCCACCGGCACCGTTACATTCACGGTCGATGGAGCCACGCAGGGAGTGCAAAACGTAACCTCAGGCACGCCAACCACCGCTACCATCACCTTCACAGTCTCCAATGTTGGGACGCACACTTTACAGGCGACTTACAGCGGCGACAACAATTACGCCTCCTCGACCGCGACGTCCGTCCTCTACACCGTATCCAAGACGGCCACAACGCTTACACTCTCGCCTTCCACCGCCACGCCCACGGCGGGCACCACCCTGCAGGTCACGGCCAATGTCTATCCATCGGCCACCCTCACAACACTCCCCACGGGAACTGTGACCTACACGCTTGATGGCGTAAACGTGGCCTCGGCCAACGTGGTTTCAGGCTCACCCGCAACCGCAACGGTTAGCTTTACAGTCCCCACCGCTGGGGCTCACACCTTGCAGGCCACCTACGGCGGCGACACCATTTACTCAGCATCCAGCGCTACTGCGCTCACGCTCAATGTCTCCAAGAGCACGCCCACGGTTGTCGTGACTCCGGCTACACAGACGCCCACAGCCGGCAGCACCCTGCTTATCTCCGCTGCCATCAGCCCTTCGGCTACAGGGGCCTCGTCGCCCACCGGCATCGTCACCTTCACGCTGGATGGAACAAATATTGGCACTACCGGAGTTGTTGCAGGCTCGCCCTCCACGGCCAGCATTACAATCAGCACGCCCTCCATAGGGACTCATACTATCCAGGCCAACTATGGCGGCGACGGCAATTACAACGCCACCACATCGGCGGGTGTAACCATCGCCGTCACCAAAGGCAACACCACCCTCGCAATAACTCCGGCCACCACCACGCCTCTGGGCGGCAGCAACATGCAAGTTACAGCTACCGTCGCGGCTACCATCGCTGGCACCACAGTACCCACAGGTATAGTCAACTTCACTCTAGACGGGGCAAGCGTCGGCAACGGAACTATCTCGGGAGGCACCACGGCCAGCATCAACATCACCGTGCCCTCCACCGGTACACATGCCCTGCAGGCTTCGTATGCGGGCGATACCAACTTCAACGGATCAGTCGCGCCGCCTGTCAACATCACTGTGGCTCGCACGCCCACCACCATCGTTATCACGCCGTCCACCGCTACTCCAGCCTTAGGCTCAACCCTGCCGGTCACGGCGACTGTCACGCCCTCCAGTTTCGGCTCCACAATGCCTTCGGGATCGGTAACCTTTACCGTAGATGGAGTCACAGTTGGAATTCAGACCGTTACGGCGGGCCTGCCTTCGACGGCTACCTTCACGTACCCAGCATTCCTTCCAGGTGCTCACTTGCTGGCGGCCACCTATAGCGGTGATACCTATTACGCCAACTCCACCGCCACCGCTGTCACCGTCACCGTACCCAAGAGCCCAGTCTCTATGACGATTACCCCGGCCACCACAACGCCTGCCGGGGGCGCATCGCTTGCCGTTACCGCCACCATCACAGCCACAACACCCGGAACCACCCTCCCCACTGGCAGCGTAACCTTCTCGGTGGATGGCGTTAGTGCCGGAATTGTTGGGGTGGTGCCCGGCACACCCGCTACCGCCGCCACTGTCATTCTCTCCACCATCGTCACCCCGGGGACGCACATCCTGCAGGCCACATACAGCGGCGATACCTACTACAGCACGGCTACGGCTCCCGCGGTTACCATCACAGTCGCCAAGAGTCCCTCCACAATTTCAATAACCCCGTCCACGCTTACGCCTACTGCCGGCGGCTCCATGGTGGTTACGGCTTACATCACGTCATCCAGCCCTGCGGCAACGCAGCCTACCGGCATCGTTACTATCACTGAAGACGGCTCCACGGTTGGCGTTGGAACTGTAGTGGCTGGTGCACCATCCATCGCTACCATTACCCTGCCCATGGTCTCTGCAGGCTCGCATATTCTCCAGGGAAGTTACAGCGGCGACACATTCTATACAGCGTCCAACTCCGCCACAGTCCCCATCGTCGCGGCCAAGGGCACCACAGTCACCACGGTGACGGCTACGCCTGCGGCCCTCACTGCAGGGGTTACTGAGACGCTCACGGCCACCATCGCGCCCACAAATCCAGTTACCGGCACCGTCTACACCATCACCGGCACGGTGAGCTTCTACGACGGCGGCACCACCCTGCTCGGAAAGGTTTCTGTCGCAGCCAACACAGCAACCATCACCGGAATCTCCCTTAAAGACAACGTCAACCACACCATTACAGCCATCTACTCCGGCGACACCAACTGGCTCGGCAGCTCCTCCAGTGTCCTTCCCCTGGATGCGACCACCCTGCCAGATTACGTGGTGCTTACCTCAAACTTCTCCGTCGCGCAGCCCGGAGCCGCCATCGTTCTTACCGCTACCGTGACACCGGCGGCCCTCCCGGCAATCACCGGAGAGCAGAACCCCACTGGCACCGTTGTCTTCTACAACGGAACCACGGTCATCGGTACCTCGCAGCTCACCGCAGTGGCGCTCGGCGACACAGCAGTCGCCACACTCACTACGCAAACGCTGCCCGGCGGGCAAGACACTGTCTATGCCTACTACCAAGGCGACCTCTACTACGACGCGGCAACCTCGAATCTTCTCACCCTTACGGTTGAAGACTTCACCATTACGCCCGCCTCCACAAATCCCTCCACAAACTTGACCATCGTGCAGGGTTCCTCCGGCTCGGCAACCTATGTCATCACCGGATCCGGCGGATTTAACAACCAGGTCCAAGTCGTCTGCGCGGTTCCCTCCCAAGACAACATGACCTGCACCGCAAGTCCCCAGCAGGTGGTGCCCACCGGCACGGTCACCTTCGTGGTGCAAACCTTCACCTCGGCAACTACGCTTGCCGGTGGCGTCGGGTCAAAGCCCATTTGGATGCATGCCGCGGGTGGCGCAGCACTGGGCGCTCTGGGATTCTTCCTCCTGCCGTTTGGCCGTCGCTCGCGCAACATCCTCCTCAAGGCCGCGGGAAACACAACCAGGAGCCTCCTGGTTCTAGTCCTGCTGCTGGTGGCACTCGTGGGCACAGGAATCGGCTGCACCAGCAGCACAGGCCTCGCACCCTATGGAACTCCGCTTGGCGTGGCTATCCTTAAAATTACCGGCTCAGCTTACGTTGACAACACGGTTGTGAGTCACAGCCTCTACCTCACCGTCAACGTCGTTGCAAAATAGGCCCATCTCACGGTTGAAGCGTTGATTAACAAATGGCGGCCGCCTTCCGGTCGCCATTTGCACTTGGGTGCAGAAATTCTCTGGCCTGAAGTGGTAGCCTTGCCTTTCGAAGTCAAGGAGCAAATTTCCGCATGATTCCTGCCCATCCCATCCATTTCAATCTCGTCGCTGCCGCCCATGCCGCAATGATCGAACACGGATTCCAGCCCGACTTCCCAATCGGAACAGACAAGGAACTCGCGGCAATTCAGGCCGATCCTGAGCCACCAGCCATACCAGGTGCGCAGGACCTCCGCAGCCTCCTCTGGTCTTCCATTGACAACGACACATCCAAAGATCTTGACCAGATCGAATGGGCCGAACAACTCCCTGACGGGCGCATCCGCGTGCTGGTCGGTGTAGCTGACGTGGATGCGCGTGTCCACAAGGGAGCTATAATTGACAGCCACGCTCAGAGCGAAACTACCTCTGTCTACACCGGTGTCAAGGTATTCCCAATGCTGCCCGCCGAGCTCTCCGAGGGCATCACCTCGCTGAACGAGAATCAAGACCGCGTCGCTGTGGTCATCGAGTATGCCGTAGACGCCTCCGGTGCTGTGGCCGATGGAAAGGCCTACCGCGCGCTGGTGCGCAACAAGGCGCAACTGGCTTATAACGCCGTGGGAGCATGGCTTGAGGGGCGCAGCCCGGCTCCGGCCAAGGTCGCATCTAACTCCGCACTGGCCGCGCAGCTCAAACTTCAGGACACGGCGGCGCAGCGCATGGTCGATGGCCGCTTCCAGCATGGAGCGCTCGACCTTGAAACGATTGAAACCCGTCCCGTAATGTTGGCTGATCAAGCCGTCGAAATTGCGCGCCTTGAGAAGAATCGCGCCACGTCGCTCATTGAAGAGTTCATGGTGGCCGCCAACGGCGTTATCGCTCGCACCTTCGAGCAGGCAGGTGTGGCCAGCATCCGCCGCATTGTGCGCACGCCCAAGCGCTGGGACCGTATTGTCGAATTGGCTGCAGGCCTGGGAACCACACTCCCCGCACAGCCCGACTCAAAAATGCTCAACGATTTTCTCCTGGCTCAGAAGAAGAAAGACCCCGACCACTTCCCTGATCTCTCCCTGGCCGTCGTCAAGCTCATGGGCCCCGGCGAGTACGTACTGGTCAAGCCAAATGAGGTCTCCCCCGGCCACTTCGGCCTGGCCGTGCAAGACTACACCCACTCCACGGCCCCCAACCGCCGCTTCCCTGACGTGGTCACCCAGCGGCTCATGAAGGCGCTTCTGGCGAATGCTTCGCAGCCTTATTCTGAAGGCGACTTGAACGCCATTGCAGTACACTGCACCCTGATGGAAGACAACGCCCGCAAAGTCGAGCGCGAAATGCAGAAGCGCATCGCCGCCGTGGTCCTCCGTCCCCGCATCGGCCAGAGCTTCCCGGCCATCGTCACCGGAGTAAACCAGTACGGCACCTTCGTCCGCACCCTCAACCCGCACGTGGATGGAAAGCTGGTGCAAGGCGGAAAAAGTCTGGACGTAGGCGATCGCGTGACGGTAAAGCTGATATCCACTGATCCGCAGCGGGGCTTCATCGACTTCACTATATAACATGCAGCGGCGCAGTCGCCCCTATGGGAAGGGCATTGGAATCGTGAGGAACATCTATCGTCTTGCGGCGATCGTCAGCCTTGGACTCGCGTTTGCCCCATCGGCGCTGTACGCGCAGGCACCCTGCCTGCACACAACAACAGCCCTTACCAGAAATAGCGCCGCCCTTCACATTACCGACGGAGGCTGCACCAAACCGATCAAATGACCCTCGGGTCCCAAGTAGCATGCAATAATCGCACCGCTCGGGATAGTCTGAGGCCCAAAAGCTCTTAGCCCGCCGTTACACTCAATGGTGTTCAGCGCGACCTCCATGTTGGTCGTCTGAACGTACAAGGTCACATAGCGGTGCTCATCCCCCGTAGCGCCCAAGCCTCTATCGTGAAGCGAGGCTGGCTTCACCCACGAATATCGCTTGATCTCTGGTCCAAACTCCCACTCAAAGATATCGTCGTAAAAGCCGGTCAGCATCCGCTGATCCTCGCCGATAATGTCTAAATCAACAAAGGGGTTTGGCACGACTGAACGGCTTCCGTTAGAGCGTAACGACACACTATACCGTTAACTTTTTATAAGGCTGGTCAATACGCGCCAACGTAGGCTTATGCATGCCTGGTTCGAAAGAAACAATAGAAGGTAGTAGCTGGGCCCCATCGTCCTCAGGCTGCGGATTTGCGTCTAATCAAAAGTACGGTGTCTAACCAATGAAATGTAGCCCCTGAGCGCTCCTTCAAGCCAGGGCTGCTCGACCGGTGAGTTATCTTAGCGGAAGCCCCCAGTCCAGCTTGCCTTCCCCGGCAGGCCGCTCAGTGGGGCGCCGACTCCAAATTTGGTGAATCAATGCGTTCCAATTCTGTTTTTTTGTATGCTCCGCTCTCACTTTGTCTCATCTTCTTCGGGATGCCCTCCGACGCATCCGCGCAGCAACCGAGCCCTGTCCTGATTGCCGCCGCAGACGCGCCTCCTGAGACTCCCAGGCCTCAATTTGCGCTTGCCGTGGCAGATTCAGCAGACACAAAGACCCCGAGCAGCACGCCCCAAGGCGCCTCCAGTTCGCAAACGCCCATTGCACAAGCTAGCGGCGAAAAAAGCCAGCAACAAAAGGCCCAAGAGCAGATCAAAGAGCAGGAGCAGCAAAGAGTCCTGGGGATCCTCCCCAACTTCAACATCTCCTATCGCAGTGACGCCGTAAGCCTCACCGCAAAGCAGAAGTTAAGTCTTGCCTTTCACTCCGCCACCGATCCGGTAAACTTCGCCATTCCATTTTTTGTCGCCGGCTACCATGAGGCCAAAGACGACGACAAGGGATTCGGTTGGGGCCTCGAGGGCTATGGCAAGCGCACCGGTGCAGCTTACCTGGACTCTTTCACCGGAAACATAATCGGCAACGGCGCTCTGCCGGCGCTTCTCCATCAGGACCCTCGCTACTTCCGCAGGGGCCACGGCACCTTCAGCCGCCGCCTTGCCTACTCGCTGGCCACCAATGTCATCTGCAAGCATGACAATACAGGCAAGTGGGAACCAAACTACTCCAACGTCCTAGGCAATATTGCGGGGGGCGCAATTTCCAACCTATATTATCCCAGCAGCGATACAGGTTTTGGCCTTGCCATAAGCAATGGACTATTGGTCACCGCCGAGGGTGGGCTGGGCTCGATCTTCGACGAGTTTTGGCCCGACGTCGCGCGGAAGCTCCTGCATAAAGACCCCACGCACGGCCTCGATGCGCAGATCCGCGCGGCAGACAAAGCTTCCAGACAGGCTGCAAGAAACTAGAACTAACTCGGCGGCGCTCCGGGAGGCTGACGGCTATCTGTCGCCTCCTGTCTTGTGCGCTTGGCCCTTGCACCCCCGCAAGGAATTGGTATATCGTTTTTGTTCAATCCCGGAAGGGTAAATTTGCGCAGCGGAATTGCCCTGAAAGCATGGGAACAAGCTGGTTCAGTGGCAGCGTAATTTGCGCATCTGTACGTACCTGAGGGTGTCGTAACTGGAAGAAATCGATCTGGAGGAGTCTTCATGAAGCGGCTCGCATACGGAAGCTCGACTGTACTGCCGTACCTTCTCATTTTGGCGGCGGTTGTCCTGCGCCTCACGGTGAATCATCCCTATAACTTCATTCCTCTGTTCTCCTGCATCCTCTTCTTTGGAGCTACCCGACCCAAGCGTGAGTTCCTCATCCCGATTCTTGCCCTCATGGGAACGGATGTCTTTCTCACTACACAGCGGTATAGCTACGCGCTCACCGGCGATCACGCTGTCACCTGGGTCTGGTACCTGGCCGTGATGATTCTGGGTGCCTCGGTGCTCGGAACAAAGGTCTCCATTGCGCGGGTTGCCGTTTCTTCGCTGCTGGCCTCGGTAGGATTTTTCCTGATCAGCAATTTTGCCGTCTGGGCGGAGTGGGGTATGTATCCCAAGACAGGCAGCGGCCTGGGTGCCTGCTACATCGCCGCGCTGCCGTTCTTCCGTAATAGCATCGTCACTGAAACAGCATTCAGCCTGTTCATATTTGCTGTGGTTCACTACAGTGAGGCATTCACGCCGGCCAAAAACATGCAGGGCGCCTGCTCTTGAATCCGACGCAGTTCTGAGGAGTAGAAATATGGCTCAATTGAAAGAACTCTACGACGCAATTTTGAACGGCAATGCCAAACTGGCCCATAGCGCCACTGAAACTGCGCTTGCCGCCGGAACGCCTCCGATGGAACTGATTGCCGACTCCATGGTCCCGGCAATGGATGAAGTGGGCAAGCTCTTTGAGGCAGAAGAATACTTTGTTCCCGAGCTTCTGCTGGCTGGCCGTGCCATGAAGAGCGCAATGGAACTGTTGCGCCCGCTTCTGGTTGCTGCTGGGCAAAGGCTGGCCGTGCGCGTCATCATCGGCACAGTCAAGGGCGACCTGCACGATATCGGAAAGAACATCGTTGCTTCCATGCTTGAGGGCAGCGGTTTCGAGGTTATCGATCTTGGCGCTGACGTTTCGCCAGAGAGTTTTGTGGCCGCGGTTATTGAGCGCGAGCCTCATATTGTCTGCATGTCGGCGTTGCTTACGGTTACCATGCCCGCCATGAAGACAACCATTGATGCGCTTACAAATGCCGGCGTACGCACCAGGGTAAAGGTGCTCATCGGCGGTGCTCCCGTTACCAGCCAGTACGCCAAAGAGATTGGCGCAGACGGCTACAGCGAGAACGCCAGCGGCGCTGTAAGTCTCGTAAAGACCCTGCTTGCACCGGCCTAGAGCGGCGGCTGCGGCAGGTAGTTCGCAAATATTGCGTGCCTGTGCTTTCGGCTGCCAATTGGTAGCCGAAAGTCAGAGCGCTTCCCTGCAACCCCGCTCGGCAGAAGGTGCAACCAGATGAATCGCCAGTTCTATCTCGATCTTGCCGCTCGCGGTCTGCGCATGCCCATCGGCACAGACATGGTAATGAACGAGGAGAGCGAGCCGGAGAAGATTCGCAACAACGGTGCGAAGCTGGGAAGAGTGATTGAACGCGCTGCCCGCCGCTGGGGCACGCCGCTCGCGGTTCCGCTCATGGACCTGCGCCTGGAAAAATTTGATCTCCTGGCCCTCGCCGGAATTCCTGAGGCAGAAGCAGAAAGCTGTCACTTTAACAAGCCGCTCGATGAAGCCACGCTGGCAATGCTGTGCGCCGAGCAGACCGTGCCGCTTTGCCTTGGCAGCAGGGCGCGCGATGAAGGCCTCAGCTATATAGCCACGCTTCCTGACCTCATTCCTGTCGGCATGGCCATCGGCCCCTTCTCGCTTACCACGCGCCTGCTCGCCGATCCCATCACGGCAACCGCCATGGCCGGCTCCGGCGTTGAAACTGAAGACTCGAACGAGGTAAAGCTCCTCTGGCAATGCCTGCGCGTCTCCGAGGCCGCCGTGCTCCGCTCTGTGCGCAGCCAGATTCGCCACGGCGCGCGTGCAGTCATGATCTGCGAGCCCACAGCATGCACGGCGTTCATCTCTCCACGACAAATCAAGGCAGGTTCCAACCTCTTCGAACGCTTGGTAATGGAGCCCAACCTCCGTCTGAAGGCCGCGCTTGAGGCAGCAGGCTGCGACCTTGTCTTTCACGACTGCGGCGAACTTATTGACCCCATGGTAGAGGCCTTTGCCAATCGACTCCATCCCGTGATTCTGAGCCTCGGCAGTTCGCGCAAGCTCTGGGAAGACGCCCGCCTGGTGCCCCACGATGTGGTCCTCTACGGAAATCTGCCCACCAAGTCTTTTTACTCGGATGGAGCTATGCCTATTGAAGAGGTGTTGCGCCGCACCGATGAACTGATCGCCAACATGGCAGCCTGCGGCCATCCGCATATTGTTGGTTCGGAGTGCGATGTTCTATTTGTAGCGGAAGCGCAGGAGACCATCGCGAAAAAAGTCGATGGGATGATGGCCCGTGTAGTCGCCGGCTGACAACGCAAAATCGAGTGACGCTTTCTCAGAGAAAGTCCAATTTGCCAAGGGTGAAATCATGGAGCAGACAGTGAGCCAATATTCAACGCTCGCCATATCCAGTGTGGATCAGTTGTTGTATGGCATCAGCCCGTATCCACTCGCATGCGGCCTGGGTTTAACCATCGGCGGCGGCACCGTATTCCCTGAGGTCAACTTCACCCTTCCAGCGATGAATATCGAACCCGGCACATGGACTGAAGTTGTGGCCCACTATGACGAGATGGCCGACAATATCCTGCGCCGCGCGGTCTCCCTCGGCGTCCCCGGCATCGTACTGGAGTTTGAGTTGCTGCCCCCCATGACGGAGAGGCCAGAGTGGGGCGCGGAGATTACCGCTGTGCTCAAGCGCCACCTTGCCGCCTGCCATGAAAAGTACCATCTGCCCTGCGCCCTGCGCGCCACCCCCACTGATATACGCGACCAGCAGAAGCCCCCGATGATGCGCACAGGCGAACCGTGGCAGCGGCTTCGGGGTTCACTCGAGCAGTGTGCGGCCGCAGGAGCAGACATCCTCTCGATTGAGTCCATCGGTGGCAAAGAGGTCCACGACCAGGCGTTGATGTACGGCGACTTCCCGGGCATCGTCTTTGCTCTCGGCGTGCTCGCACCCAGGGACATGTCTTGGCTCTGGGCACAGATTCGCGAGATTTGCGCCGCGCACCCGGGCACCGTCAGCGGAGCAGACTCCGCCTGTGGCTTTGCCAATACAGCTATGCAGCTTGCCCACCAGAAGATGCTGCCCGAGGTGCTGGCTGCCGTAGTCCGCGCCATGAGTGCCGTGCGCAGCCTCGCTGCCTTTGAGCAGGGCGCGGTTGGCCCTTCGAAAGACTGTGCCTATGAAGGGCCCGTGATCAAGGCCATTACCGGCAGGCCCATCTCCATGGAGGGCAAGTCGGCCAGTTGCGCTCACTTCAGTCCGCTCGGCAACATCGCCGCCGCCATGTGCGACCTGTGGAGCAATGAGTCGGTGCAAAACGTTCGCCTGCTCAGCGGCAACGCACCGGAGGCTTATACCGAGTTGCTGGCCTACGACTGCCGCCTCATGAATACCGCTGCCGGCACCAAGGGCGGCGCTCTGCAAATGCGTAATTGGATGACCGCATCCGACGAGTGGCTCAGCCCGCAGGCAGCTGTGCTGTCGCCAGAGGCCACCATCCACATCGCCGCTGCAATCGTTGCCGCCGACACGCCCTATCACCGCGTCATCGCGGCTGGCCGCGCTGCCGTCGAGGTTCTCAAAGATGGTCTTGCCCAGGAAAAGCTCACCATCTCGCGCAAGGAGCAGCAGTGGCTCACGCGAATTGAGGAGTCGCTGAATGGCCTTCCAGTAGCCGAGATCTCGCTCATTCAGCAGATGGAGCCGCAATACGGAAGCCTGTACGACAAGCCTAGCTACGGCATCTAGCCGGATAGGCTGCTTACCATAATCTGGCCCCTTGAAGCGTACTCTGCCGCGCCGCGTTCAAGAGAGCACACCGGGACTGACCATGCGATTCAAAGCCATCATCTGCCAGGTCTTTACGCGCGAGTTTGACTACGTCCTCTCCCGCTCACCCAACAAGGTGGATCTGGACAACGTGCCCATGGGTCTCCACAGCCTGGGCGTTGACATGCGTCCCCACCTGCAGGAATGCATCGACGCGGCGGACGACTGCGGATACGATGCCATCCTCCTTGGCTATGCCCTTTGCGGCCGCGGAACTGAAAACCTGCGCGCGGGCAAGACGCAGCTCGTGCTGCCCCGCGCCCACGACTGCATCGGACTGCTCATGGGCAGCCGCCATACCTATCTGGCATACTTTGAAAGTCATCCCGGCGTCTATTACCGCTCACCCGGCTGGGCCGAATTTCAAACCCCCGATCTGAGGCTCGAGCCGGCCTTTGCCTCACAGAAAGACGTACTCGGCGAGCGCCGCACCCTTGAAGAACTCATCGAAAAATACGGCGAAGAGAACGGCCAGTTTCTCTACGAGCAGTTCACCGCCTACCGCCGCAACTACACAGGTCTTACCTACATCTCCAGCGGCATCGGCCGAGAGCAGGACTTCATCCAGAAGGCTCGAGCCGAGGCGCAAAAGGAAAACTGGACATTTGAAGAGGTCAAGGGTTCCGTCACTCTCCTCGAACGGCTCGTCAACGGCGACTGGGATGCTGCGGACTTTCTCGTGGTGCCGCCCGGAAAATCCATCCAGGTAAAAATGGACGACGGCATCGTGGAAGCCCTATGAACCCAGACCCCGTGCGCATCCGGCTTGAGCCCCTCTCGGTCGAGGTAGACGTGCTTCGCGGTGCGCTCCTCGTCTCCAGCCTCTCTGAGCACGACATCGAGTTTCCCTGCGGCGGAACAGGCCTCTGCGGTGGCTGCGGCGTCCGCGTGCTCGATGGCTCTCTGCCCATCACGGATGCGGACCGGGCGGCCTTCCCCGCGGCTGAACTCGCCGCTGGATGGCGGCTTGCCTGCCAGGCCCGCGCGCAATCGCCGCTGGTCCTCGAGTGCGGCCAGTGGCACATGGATGTGCTTACTGACAACGCCGGCCTCGCCGGGGCGGGGAAGCATGGCCTGGGCATTGCAATCGACCTTGGCACCACCACCATCGCCGCGCAAATTGTCGATATGGCCTCGGGCCTCGTGCTCGGCGTAGAAACGGTACTCAATCCCCAGGCTTCTTTTGGCTCTGACGTGATGAACCGAATCCGCGCTGCGCTGCACGGCTCAGACCTCACCACCGTAGTGCGAGCCGCTCTTGGACAAATAATCACCCGTCTCGCTCGTGGCCGCGAATCGGAGGTGGCGGAGGTCATCCTCGTCGGTAACACCGTGATGCATCACCTCTTCTCCGGGCGCAGTGTAGAGCAGCTTGCGGCCGCCCCCTTCGAGTCGCCCAACCTCAGTGTGCAATGCTTCAGCCCTCAACAGCTTGGCTGGCTTCTACCCGGCTCCTGCGCAGTTCGCTTTGCCCACTGCCTCGGCGGATTTGTAGGGTCAGACATCCTCGCCGGCATCATCGCCACCGGTATCGCCAACAGCGATAGGCTGGTGGCCCTCGTCGATCTCGGCACCAACGGTGAAATTGCCATCGGCAATCGCAACGGAGTGGTCTGCGCTTCTACGGCGGCAGGCCCGGCCTTTGAGGCAGGCGCCATTCGCATGGGCATGCGCGCTGCCACCGGTGCCATCTCCTACGTCTCGTTTGCCGCTGGCCAGTTCCATGCCACAGTCATCGGCGATGCGGAGCCGCGCGGCATCTGCGGCAGCGGCCTGGTGGATGCGGTTGCAGCCGGCCTCGTCAGCGGCGTTATTCTGCCCTCCGGGCGCATTGCCGATGGCACAAAGCAGTTTCCCATCGCAGGGCCCGTACTCCTTTACCAGGCAGACATTCGTGAACTGCAACTGGCCAAGGCCGCTATCGCCTCCGGCTTCAAGCTGCTGCTCAAGCGTCTGGGTGCGCAGGCCGCGGAACTCCAGGCCATCTATCTCGCCGGAGCCTTTGGCAACTACGTGCAAATTGAGAGTGCCATCCGCATCGGCTTGATTGAAGTGCCCACGGAACTGGCCCATGCCGCCGGCAACACCGCTTTGCGCGGCGCAAAAATGCTCCTCCTTGCGGCCCAAGAGCCAGCACTGCCGCCCATCGAGCACATCAGCCTCGCCGCCGACCCCGGCTTTCAAGATGAGTTCGCCAACTGCATGACCTTCCCCGGCCAGACCGATTCGTAGCGTCCAGAACTCTTAACAAAATATCGGTTGCCATTCTGAACGAAAGGAGCCCAAAGCGCTTTTCAACTTAGGGGTGGTTAGCGAAGAATCTGCTTTTGCTCTTCCGCGCGTTTTACAAAGAACCTCTGAGACTGAACACGAACGGCTCTCTGCTCGGCATACATCGTCTGCCTTGATTATTTACACTCATCTAAAGGGAGAACGGGAACCCAACCATGTCTCATCCTCAAATCAAGTTCGGCACAGACGGCTGGCGCGCTGTTATCGCAGACGACTTTACCTTTGCCAACGTGCGCACTGCTGCTGAGGCCATCGCCGCCTATATCCACGCCAAAGAGGACCCGGCCAAGGGTCTGTGCATCGGCTACGACACCCGTTTCGGCTCCAAGGCGTTTGCCCGTGCCTGTGCTGAGGTGGCCGCTGCCACCGGCATTCCGGTAATGCTGGCCAACGCCATTACGCCCACCCCGGCGCTGAGTTTCGGCGTACGCGAGCGCGGCGCGGCTGGCGGCATAATGATCACCTCGTCGCACAATCCAGCGCAGTGGAATGGCGTCAAGTACAAGGCCTGGTATGGCGGCTCCGGCAAGCCCTCCATCATCTCTGAAATTGAGTCCTGCCTCGGCCAGCCCGTGCCCCGGTCCGCCCAGCCCGCCACCATTACTGAAGTCGACTTTCTACCCACCTACCTCAAGGCCATTGAGAGCTTCGCTGACCTAGACCTGATTGCGAAATCGGGCATGAAGTACGCCATCGACTCCATGTACGGTGCCGGCGGCACCATCATTGCCGATATCTTTACCCGTATCGGCGTGCCCCATGTGCAGATTCACCCCAACCCCGACCCGCTCTTCCCCGGCATCAATCCCGAGCCCATCGAGCCCCACATCCGCGCACTCGGCGTAGCTACAGCCACCAATAGCTGCCAGGCCGGCCTCTGCACCGACGGCGATGCGGACCGCATAGGCGCTACCGACGAGCAAGGCAACTTCGTTGACCCCCACAAGATCTACTGCGTCCTGCTCAGTTGGGTGCTCAAGTACAAAGGATGGCCCGGAGCCGTCACCCGCGCCTTCAACACCACCAAGATGCTTGACCGCATCTGCGCCAAGCATGGCCGCGAGCTTATCGAGCACGGCATCGGCTTCAAGTTTGTCTGCGATTATATGCTCGAGCGCGAAATCCTCATGGGCGGCGAAGAGTCTGGCGGCATCGGCTTCCAGCGCCACCTCCCCGAGCGCGACGGCCTCCTTAACGCGCTACTCCTGGCGAACGTCACCGCCCAGGAAGGCAAGACTCTCGGCCAGCTTGTCGCCGACCTGCAAACCGAATACGGCGAGCACCAGTACGGCCGCATCGACCTCACAATCCCCGAGGACGTAAAGAACGCCGCCATCGCCCGCGCCCGCGCGCTCAAGACCGGCGACCCGGTCTTCGCCGGGATGCCTATCCTCCGCCAGGAAAACCTCGACGGCGTAAAGTTCTACCTCGACAACCCCGAATCCACCACCAAGCCCAACGCCGCCGAAACCTGGCTCCTTCTCCGCGCCAGCGGCACCGAGCCGTTAATGCGCATCTACACCGAATCCTGCTCCAAAGAAGCCGTAGCCAAGCTGCTCGACTCCGCACGCGCCTTCGCACTCAAGGGCTAACTCACTTCACCCATAGATAAAGCTCCGTGCCCCATCCTTTCCGTTTTTTCTACGGAAAGGGTGGGATACGACCAATCCCGCTCCGAATGCGACTCCGTTCGAATTCGTGCTGAGGTTCGCGCTCGGCGTATAAAGAACAAGCAGAGGATGCATGAAAGACTTCTGGCTCGTCAAACTGGTTCTATTCTTCGCAGCATGTTTGCCCATGTGCACTAGCTCGCCGGCACAGGAACAGGGATGCCTGGATATTTCCAACATGGCAGCAATGGCAAGAGCTAGGACTTCGGCAACATAGAAGGCACGAAAACAAATGGCGGGCGAAAGCTACCGTGCTCAACTCATCTTCGCTGCCCGAATGCTGGAGATCGACCCGCAAAACAGAAGCGCTGCTAAGCAACTTCTGAATCTGCTTCCGAAGAACGAAGTTGGCCCCGAACAAGGCGCCTGGTTGGATCTCACAGAGTTGGAAAAGTGCCCATCAGGGGGAGTGCCTGATTCCGATCTCAAGCCACTGTGGCGGCTTCAATATCGCCTGACACGAGACTTGGCAAGGGCTGTCTTGCTCGTTCCGGAAAAGATGTTTGCCTATGTCTCCTATGCGCCAATCTCGGTGAACCCGGAAAGCGACAATGAATGCAAATGCAAAAGGTCTGTCGGATCAGGCATAAGCAATTCACGGATGCAGTAAACAGTCTCTCCGCCGAAGACAAGAGTTGGTTCATGTCGAAGATATTCAACCCTCTGGCGTGTCGTGCGATCTTTCTTCCAGAACAATAATGAACCGGAATGACAACATTCCCCATTCTGAACGTCACCCCTCATCGAATCCGCAAGAAAGCCGGCCTCGGCAGTCAATCTACAAATAGAGTCATTCCCCCAAACAAGGAGCCCCCCGCATGTTCATCCACATCTTCGGATTTCGCTGGAAGCCGGAAGCCACCCCCGCCGACCAGCTCCGCGCCAAGCAGGAGATCCTGGCCTTCCGCAACATCATCCCCGGCCTCATCGAAACGCACGTAGGCACCAATCTCTCGTCTCGCAGCCTGGGCTATACCTTCGCCGGAGTGATGAAGTTCACCACCTAGGCCGCGTGTGACGCCTACTCCACCCATCCCGCGCACCTCGCGCTGCTTGAGTGGCTGGTGCCACTCATCGACCCGGTCGAACTCGATTTTGAAGCATAGGCATCCCCCAGGAGGCTTCAAATGAGCGCCACAATATTGTGCGAATTGACAAACATATTATGTAATAGCAATATATAATTGTGATAAGAAATGATTCACAGTCACCGGCTTCGGGTGAAAGCGGCCTCTACAACCGCATCGCCGTACTGCGCGCGGAGCGCGGCATCAGCCGTCAAGACCTGGCTGACGCCATGGACGTGAACTACCAGACCATCGGCTTCCTCGAACGCGGCGACTACAGCCCCAGCCTCAAGCTGGCCCTCTCGCTCGCCGACTACTTTGCCCTCCCCGTCGAAGCCATCTTCTCCAAACAACCCTTCCAGCCCCTCAGCCAGCAGGTATACGGGGCAAGCAAATCCCGGCCATCCCCAAGATCCGAACCCGACATGGAGGAACCGCAATGAACGCCGAACTCGTCTTTTTCGGAAAGCGCCTGAACATGGCGCAGCGCCAGCGAAGGCGCGTGCTGGTGGTCCTCACCTATGCCGCACTCGCGATCTTGACGGCCATCTTATGGTATTTCAGCCATTGGCGCGGGACCGGCGCGTACGTCTTCTGGGCGGCGATGCTCATCTGCCGGCTGTTTCTCGGCGGCTATTACGCTGGCGGCCTGGTCAAGCCTTTCAGAGGCAAAGCGCCAAGGCAATCTGAAATGCCGCCGCCGCTTTTGCTGTTGAAGCTGCGCATGTACAAGCCGGTGCTGGCAGACGGCGACCCGGCCTACCGCAACGACGAGCGCGACCTGCACCAGCGCGACCGCGCACACTACCTTGCCTACCAGGGGCTTGGATGGGCTGTCCTTGTTCCGCTGTTTCTGGCCACGCTCCGGCTCATCAAGCCAGCCCTGCTCGACCGGATTCCGGTGGCTCCCGACGAGATGTACTACGGCCTTCTGCTGATCGCCTTGACGCTTTTCCTCACCCTGCCCCAAGCCATCCTGCTCTGGACCGAACCCGACATGGAGTCCTAGCCAATCACCGCAACCTTAGCCCGTTTCCCCAGCCGCACCACGATCCGCGCAGCCAGCGGAATCAGAACGCCGATCGCCGTCTCCCCATCCAGTTTCACGGCCTTCTCTACGATCTTGCGATTCGCCTCTGCGCCACTCGCTGCCAGGCCGAGTTGCACCAGCAGCTTCGGCAGCCGAATCTGGTTGGGCTCAGCGCCAGCCACATCAGCAAACGCAACAGCCACCTCTTCCAGATCCTCGATCGCTTCCTTCTGCTGGAACATCCGCGCCCAGTTCTCGTCGGCGCTCACAGCTGCGGCCTCGCCGTGGAAGCCGCCGGTAATCGTTCGTGCCAGCCGCTTCTTCACGTCCATGGGGTGTACTTTGCCCGCTTTCACATCGGCCTCAAGCGAGTCCACCTCACTCTGCTTCAGGTCCGTCAAAAACACCCAGTACTTCCACATCAACTCATCGTTGATGCTCATCAGCTTGCCGTACATCTCGGCCGGAGGCTCGTTGATGCCAATCGCATTCCCCAGCGACTTCGACATCTTCTGCATGCCGTCCAGACCCTCCAGAATCGGCGTCATCAGCACAATCTGTGGCTTCTGCCCATACTGCCTTTGCAGCTCCCGCCCGCACAGCAGGTTGAACTTCTGATCCGTCCCGCCCAGCTCCACATCGCACTCCAGAGCCACCGAGTCATACCCCTGCATCACCGGATACAGCAACTCGTGGAGGCTGATGGGCTGCTCGGCCTGGAAGCGCTTGCTAAAGTCGTCTCGCTCCAGCATCTGCGAGACGGTAAAGTGCGCCGTCAGCCGGATCGTCCCCTCGTACCCCAGCTTCCCCAGCCACTCGGAGTTGTAGCGAACCTCCGTCCCGCCCTTGTCCAGAATCTTGAAGACCTGCGCCAGGTAGGTTTCGGCGTTCAGGCCAATCTGCTCAACTGTTAGTGGCTTGCGCGTTACGTTCCGCCCTGTGGGGTCGCCGATCAGCGCGGTAAAATCGCCCACCAGGAAAATCACCGTATGCCCCAACTGCTGAAAGTGCCGCAACTTCCGCATCAGCACGGTGTGGCCCAGGTGCAGATCAGGCGCGGTAGGGTCAAAACCGGCCTTCACCCTTAGCGGGCGCCCGGTTTTGCGGCTCTCTTCAAGGCGCTCTTTCAGGTCGCTCACGCGGATAATTTCCGCCGCGCCCTTTTGGAGCAGGTCCATCTGCTGGTCTACTGGTAAGAATTCTTGCATGTCAATTCAAGTATAAAGTTAGCCACGCCGTGCCTACAGGCCGCTCGCCTTTACGGGCAACTCTTTCTCCAACTCCACCGCCGCATCCATCGCCCTTGACAGCCTGTGGGTCATCACCTGGAAGTGATATCCCATCACCGCCAGCGTCATGGCAACGCCAAAGTTGCGGCGATACCGCGTCGCAGCCGAGGCCAGAAACTTCCAGTAACTCCAGCGCTGCCTGCTGAACACGCCCTGGCGCAGAATCGATGTGACAAGGGCGCGCGCGTTGTCGCGGGTGAGCCACGGCTGCGAGGCCACCTGTTCACCGGGCTTTGGCTGAATCCGGTTCAGATACACCTTGACGCGCTCATAGTAGGCCTCGCAGCCGTAGAGGCGCTTCAGAACTGAGCGGTAGCCCTCCACCAGTTTGGCGGCGTCCATGTGGGGCAGAAAATTTAGTCGGCTGTCAGTATTGTTGCCCCCGCCCGCGTCCACAATGCGGCCCTCGCGGCCCAGCCTGCGGAAAAGCTGCGTCCCCGGCATCGCCTGCAGCAGCCCCACCATCGCGATGGGGATGCCGCTCTTCTGGATAAACTCAACCATGCGGTCAAAAATGTCGTCCTGATCGGTGTCGAAGCCCAGAATGAAGCCGCCCATCACCTGCATTCCGTAGCTCTGGATCAGCGCCACGCTATCCAGCAGGCTGCGGCGCGTGTTCTGCAGCTTGTTGCTAGCAATCAGGCCTGACTCATCGGGCGTTTCGATGCCTAGAAAGACTGACTTGAAGCCCGCGTCTTTCATCAGCTGCATCAGTTCCTCATCGTCAGCAAGGTTCAGAGAGGCTTCGGTTAGAAAGTCGAACTCCACCTTGTATTGCCTGCGCCACTCGGTCAGCGCACGCAGCAGGTCCTTGGCGCGCGCCTTGTTGCCGATGAAGTTATCGTCAACAATAAACACCGCCTCGCGCCATCCCGCCAGGCGCAACTGGTCCAGCTCCGCCAGTACCTGTGCCACCGCCTTGGTACGCGGCCGCCGACCGTAGATTTCGATAATGTCGCAGAACTCGCAGTTGAACGGGCAGCCGCGCGAGTATTGCACGGTCATCGTCGAGTAGCGGTTCATCTTGATCAGGCTCAGGTCGGGAATGGGGCTGGAAGACATCTCTGGCCGCTCCGCCGCTTGGTACACGGCCTTGGCTGTTACCCGCTCAAGATCAAGCGCCAAACCGGCAATCAGGCTTTCTGCCTCCCCAATCACCACGTGGTCCGCCTTCAACTCCGCTGGCGGAACACTGCTGGCAATCGGCCCCCCCACCACCGTACGCAGCCCGCGCGCGCGGCACCGCTCCACAATGGCCAAAAGAGAATCGCTCTGGATGTGCATTCCGCTCAGCAGAACCACGTCGGCCCAAGCCAGGTCGTGGTCGCGCAGGCGCTCGACATTGGTGTCTACAAGCCGCTTCTTCCAGGTGCATGGCAGCAGGGCGGCAACAGTCATCAGTCCCAGCGGAGGCTGCGCCGCCCGCTTGCCCACAAACTTAAGTGCGTGCTTGAAGCTCCAGAATGTGTCGGGAAATTGGGGATAGATAAGCAGGGCGTTCATCGTGCATCTCCGCGAGGAGGAGCGGCTGCTGCTCGAGCACGATCGTGAGGTCCAGGCCGCGCTCCCCGGATGGAAGCGGCTGCGGCCCTGCTCGGTGCGGCGAACTGGTCCCGTAACCATTCTCCCACCGCTCGCACAGCCGTCTGTACAAAACGGGACAGTTCTCAGTTCACCGCCTCACCCCCTCACCCCCTCCGCCTTCATCCCGCCCCCTTTTGCCTTAGACTTATTGCATGGAAGAGTTCAGCCGCATCCAGCGCCTACCACCTTACGTCTTCGACATCACTGGAAAGATGAAAGTTTCCGCCCGCCGCAGTGGAGAAGACATTATTGACTTCGGCATGGGCAACCCGGACGGGGCCACCCCGAAGCACATTGTTGACAAGCTGGTTGAGGCGGCCCTCAAGCCTGCCACACATCGCTACTCGGTCTCCAAGGGCATTCCCCGCCTGCGTAAGGCCATCTGCAACTGGTACAAGACCCGCTACAACGTCGATCTCGATCCTGAAACTGAGGCCATAGTCACCATCGGGTCGAAAGAAGGCATCGCCCACCTCTGCCTCGCCATTCTCGACTCGCGCGATACCGTGCTGGTGCCCAATCCCAGCTACCCCATTCATATCTACGGCCCCGTCATCGCCGGAGCCCACGTCATCAGCGTGCCGGTCCACGACCGCGAACATTTCCTCGCCCAGCTTGAGGAACTCATCCCGCGCATGACCCCGCGCCCCAAGGCGCTCATCGTCAACTTCCCGTCCAACCCCACCACCGAATGCGTTGAGCTGCCCTTCCTGGCGCGACTGGTTGAGCTGGCTCGCGAGTACGGCTTCCACCTCATCCAGGATCTCGCCTACGCGGACATCGCCTTTGACGGCTACAAGCCCCCCAGCGTCCTTCAAGTCCCCGGCGCAAAAGACGTAGCGGTGGAGTTCTTTACCCTCTCCAAGAGTTACAACATGCCCGGCTGGCGTGTCGGCTTCATGGTTGGTAACCCGGTGCTTGTGGCCGCTCTCGCGCGCCTCAAGAGCTACTTTGACTACGGCACCTTCACGCCTATCCAGGTGGCTTCCATCCAGGCCCTTGAAGGCCCGCAGGAGTGCGTCGCCGACATCTGCGAAACCTACCGTCTGCGCCGCAACGTGCTGGTTGAAGGCCTCAACAAGATCGGCTGGGAAGTGGCCCTCCCCAAGGCAACCATGTTTGTCTGGGCGCAGATTCCCGAGCAATACCGCAAGCTGGGCTCGCTTGAGTTTTCAAAGTTATTGCTGACGGAAGCCAAAACCGCCGTTTCCCCCGGCATCGGCTTCGGCGACTACGGCGACAACCACGTAAGATTCTCGCTAATCGAAAACGAAGAACGGACGCGGCAGGCGCTGCGCGGCATGAAGCAGATGTTCGCGAAAGGGTAAGCGGAATTTTCGTCAACGCGTGGGTGTATTTCGCTACACTGTACTCCGATGAGAGTTTTGGAGATGTGCGCTGGGGCGGGTGGACAAGCACTGGGCTTTGAACAGGCCGGCTTGGACCACTCTGCATTGATTGAAATTGATGGGGAAGCATGTAAAACCCTTCGTTTCAACCGCCCGCAATGGAATGTGATTCAAGGGGATCTGAACGATTTCGACGCTGGACCATATTCCAACGTTGACGTGGTTGCGGGTGGACTACCCTGTCCGCCATTTTCCAAAGCTGGCAAGCAACTTGGCTCGCAAGATGAGCGAAATTTGTTTCCTGCAGCCCTTCGTATCATCAAGCAGATACGTCCCCGTGCGGTGGTCATTGAGAATGTCCGAGGAATACTGGATGCAATCTTCAGTGACTACCGCAATGCATTTTCCAAACAAATGGGCAAGCTTGGCTACTGGAGCGACTGGAAACTCTTCAATTCTTCAGAATTCGGAGTCTCACAATTGCGTCCTCGTGTCCTTTTCGTTGCCCTTCTTAAGGGGACCGAGCAAAACTTCACGTGGCCTGAGTCAACACATCCTAAAGCCCCAACAGTCGGTGAATGTCTCTATGACTTGATGGCTGTGAATGGCTGGAAAGGCGTAAAGGCTTGGAAGGCGGCTGCCAACGAGATCGCGCCGACGATTGTTGGTGGCAGCAAAAAGCACGGTGGCCCCGACCTTGGTCCTACCCGAGCGAAGCAGGCGTGGGCAGCGTTAGGGGTCAACGGCCACTTGCTGGCGAAGGATGCTCCAGATTCGACTTTCGTTGGCATGCCACATCTCACGGTTCGCATGGTCGCGCGCTTGCAAGGCTTTCCCGACGATTGGCAGTTTGTAGGAGCAAAGACTTCTGCCTATAGGCAGGTTGGCAACGCATTCCCGCCCCCAGTCGCCCGAGCCATCGCGACCCAGGTTCGCAAGTGCCTTGAGGCATATCCGATGCTTAGAAAGATGGCCTGATGACTCCCTCTCGTGTTTTCTTTAGAGAAGCGCGCCGAAGCTACCATGCGGCATTACTGGAAAATGTCCTTCGCAGGAATGCCGATGGTATTCCCTCCAATGCAGATGGGAGCCAAAAATCAAGTGTCCGCTACGCACAAGGCATTCTTGAGCGATTGGGGCCCGAAGTAACGGGCGCACGCCTTGCCGGGCAGATGGCTGGCA
>Ga0316226_1000919_pt1 | contig 35057 bp, 22 predicted proteins | sample TBH18017metaG_FD_206009 | JGI IMG/M metagenome (GOLD analysis project Ga0316226, IMG submission 206009) | Freshwater microbial communities from Trout Bog Lake, Wisconsin, USA - TBH18017 | ecosystem: Environmental > Aquatic > Freshwater > Lake > Hypolimnion/Profundal zone | place: USA: Wisconsin...
GGCACGGTCTTCGGTGCTGAACCGTCTAACTGCACCGGTGGGACTCTCACCCACGTTGACGCCCGCTTCACGGGCGCACCAGGATGACAAATAATATGGGCCGCTCCGGTTTCCGTGCTCGGCTTTCGATTTGCGGGCAATGGAAAGGGCACTTCACCGCAGTCCACGAGCCTCCTTTGCCGTTTTGGGTTCATTCATCTCGGACCGTGCCGGAGTTGGGCTCATTTTCATTCTTCAATCCGTGCCGTTCTTTCCAGAAGAGGTCAGGATTTCTGAGACTGCGGTTGTCCTCTACCGCTCTGGCATGGCGCGTCGTTTTGGATGGCGCTCATTTCAGCTCTCACAGCACTGTTTGCATGGCGAAACAGAGCGCGGCAAGAACCTGCGTCCGGCCAGCATCCAGCCAGCGCACGCGCCCCACTTCGTCAACGTAACGGCGGCGGGCCTTGTCCTCCCGCCGCTATCCGCACAACCAACTCGGTCAGCACCGTGCGCGGTTCGACCGAACCGGTCACCAGCGCGATGTTGGCTTCCAGGCATTTCTCAAGGGCGGTTTGCAGCCCCGCCAGGTCGAACCGGTGCGCGCCGGTGGCGGCGATGCCCAGCGCGTAGGTGCTCAGCGTCCCATCCTTCTTGCGCGGGAGATGCTCGGTCGCATGCTCGGGCAGCCGATTGAGCGTGCCCGTGAAATGAAACGGGACGGAGGGTCGCTGCAATCGGAAACGCTGCATGAGATCCTTCACCATCAACAGGTTGCGCACGGTGGGAATGATGGCCACCAGCAGAATGGCAATCGGCGTTTCGCCCTGAAACAGGAGTTGGTCCACCAACGCCAGCGCCTCTCGAAGATCGCGGGCGGCCAGCGCGTTGCCCAGCTCGAACACCACCCCCGCGCGCGACATCGGAACCATCAGGCGCACATCGGCGGCGGTGATTTCCCGCCGGCCTTCCTGGAGGAACAGATCGAGTTTCTCCAGCTCGTTGTCGATCTGCCGGGAGTCCCCGCCGGTCAACTGCACGAAGAGCTCCAGCGCCTCGCCGCGCATTTTCAAACCCAGCGCATGGGCGCGGTCGCGCACGATCCCTTCAGCCTGTTCTTCCCAACCCGAACGCCCGGAGTCCAGCCTGTCGAACACATCCACCTGCGCGACTTTGCCCAGCGACTTGTAAAAAATGCGCTTCTTGTCGATCTCCGGCGCGCTGAGCAGGAAGCGGACCCCTCCCGGCAATCCGCTTTCCAGGGTGGCAATGAGCTTCTCCAGCGCTTCGAGCACCACGGTGGTTTTGCTGGCGACCGACTCGCCCATGAAGTTGGCGTTCTTGAGCCAGACCAGTTTTTCCCCGCCGAAAAAGGGCAGGGTCAACAGCGCCTCGATGGTCTGATGAACGCGCGCCACGGCGTGATCGGCACTGTCGGCCACCCCGTCGATCGCCTCGCAGCCGAGATCCCCCGCCTCCGCCGGGGCCATCTCCCCAGCCAACTGCCGCGCATGCCGCTTCACCTCGGATTCATCCGAGCCCACGACCGCGCGGATGGCGGAGGCTGGCTTTGCGGAAGGGCTTTTTTTTGCGGCGGCGACCATGGAAAAGAAAATCTCCTAATCGCGCCGCGGTGGCAAGGCTGGAGTCCGCAGCAGCGCGCGGTGGATGGGCAATCCCTGGGCGCGGAATTGGCGCTCGAAATCGGTTTGGGGGTACTCCGGGCCGGGTTCCCATGGTTGCTCAACGAACGCGGGGTGGGCGTTGAAAACGGCGCGCATGTGCTTGAAATAGGGGAGGTCGTCGGTGGTCAGGCGCAGTTCGCCACCGGGGCGCAACGCCTGCGCGGCGGCATCGAGGAACGCCGGTTGGATCAGGCGGCGGTGATGATGGCGTCGCTTGGGCCACGGATCGGGAAACATGACGTGGAGGACGCTCGCCGAGCCGCCCGGCAGCAGGTAGCGCACGACGTAGTGACTTTCCAGCCGGATCACCCGCACATTCGTCAACCCGAGGGTGGCGGCGCCGCGGCTGGTTCGCCGGACCCTACCCAGCAAGCGTTCGACTCCCAGGAAGTTGTGTTCCGGCGCGCGGGCCGCTATCGCCAGTAGAAACGAGCCGTCCCCGCAGCCGAGGTCGACTTCCAGCGGAGCGCCCTGCCGTCCAGGGAAAAGCGCTGCGAGGTCAAGCGGTTCGCACGGGTTTTCAGGCTGGAAACGGACAGTCTCCGGCGGAAATAGGTAAACCGGCTGCATCGGGTCACTCCACCGGCGGGGCGATCTGGAATCCGACGCCTTGGATCCACTCCCGCGCCTGGGTTCCGCTCAGGAAGACGGCTTCCGGCGTCGCCGGTTTCCAGGTTGAGGCGGGCAGTTCGGGGGAATACTCCAGGCTTTCGACCCGGACGGCGATATGCCAGCCGGGGCGCGCCAGTTCCAGGCCGCCGAGTTCGGGACGCGGATGCGCCGGGTCATTGCCCTGAGGCCGGACGAAGAGCCGGGCCGACCAGTCCGGCACGCCAAGACTGTGGGCCAGCTCCGGCATGAATCGCGCATCCAGAATGCGCATCCCCTGGGCCTCCCCGGCGTCTTTTACGGAAAAGAGCACCGGCAGAAACGCCAACTGCTGCGCCGGCAAGGGCAGCCCGATCGGCGGGAGCACCACCTCTTTTCTCTTCCTGGCCTTCCGGGGGCCGGCGGTTGCATCCGGCGCGTCGTCCGGGATTTGCGGAGCGAACTCGGAGAGCGCGCCCTGCGGTTCGTACCAGACTTGCTGGTCGTTGCGGCAGATCGTCACCGTCTTGCCGTTGTAAGGAAAATGGAGGATGGCGCGATTTGGCGGTTCCACCGAGAGGATCACCCGCCCGCCGATCAGTTCGCCGGGAGCGCCGGTCAGCTCCTGCACCGTCAGCGTTGCCGTGAGCGCTCGCGGCCTGTTTTTCGCCGGACCTGTCCCCTGGGAGGAACCGGGTTTGCAAAAAACAGACACGATCGGCGTCAAAACGCGGCCGAAAAGATCGTACGGATTCGACCCGGGCGCGGGCTGCGGCACGGTTTGTCCGTGAAGCGGCGCGTGCGGCAGGAGCAGGACCGCCAATACTTTAGCGATGAATGAGAAATTTCGCGCCGCCCGGTGAAGACGCCCGCGCTCCCCCGAAGGCGGACCCTTCGGCGCTCGCGTGCTCGCATACTTCGCTAAAGATCGGGAATGGACGTTTTTTTTCATGATGCGGGATTGCGTTTGCAACGCAGTAGACCTTTACTACATCGTCTTTGCCGAAATGCCATCTTTCGTGCCACTACTTGCCGATGGAGGACTTTTCTTTGCCTTCGATCACTCCACGCTCCCGGGCAAGGCGGTTCTTCTGTGTCTATTTGTCGGGTCGATTTTCTCCTGGGCGGTCATGGTCACCAAGTTGCGAATGGTCGGGTTCGCCAAGGCGCAATCGGCGAAGTTTCTGAGTTTGTTCCACAGCCAGCGCCAGCCGCTTCACATTTACGAATCGCAGCTGCGCTTTGATGGGTCGCCTCTGTACAGCGTTTACCGTGCGGGGTGCAGGGAGCTGACCTTTCATATGCTGGGCTCACAGGAGGTCGACGAGACGTTTCGGGCGCGCGTGGAGAGTTCGCCGCCGCTGTCGGCCTCGCAGATGCGGATGATCGACACCGCCATGGAGCGGGCGGTAGGGGAAACGGCGTTGCGACTGGAAGCACAGATGATTCTGCTGGCCACCGCGGTGAGCGGAGCCCCGTTCCTTGGGCTGCTCGGGACGGTCTGGGGCGTCATGGACACCTTCGGCGGGGTTGCGCAGGCGGGTTCGGCCAACCTGGCCGCCATGGCCCCCGGCGTATCCGCCGCGCTCATCACCACCGTTACCGGCCTGCTGGTCGCCATCCCGGCCATGTTCGGGTACAACTTCCTAGTCACCAGCATCCGCGCGACCATCGTGCAGATGGACAATTTCGCGGCGGAGCTTTCCTCCGAGTTCGAACACCAGTTCGCCCGCCACGGCGATCACGCCCGTCGCGGATGAAACGCTTTTCCGAACGGCATCAGCTGACGACGCTCTCGGAACTCAACGTGACTCCGCTGCTGGACCTGGCGTTCGTCCTGCTGATCATCTTCATGATCACGACGCCGCTCATGGAGAAATCGAGCGAGTTGATTGTCCCGACCTCGAAGGGCAGCGCCGATGCCGTCCCGCTTTCCCAGGTGGCCACGATTTCGATAGACCGCAATTCCGCGCTCCGGATCGACAATGTCGAAGTGACTCCCGCGGCCCTGGAGCAAACCCTGGCCAGGCTCAAGTCCGCCAGAACCGCGCTCGCCGTCGTGGTGCGCGCCCACCGGGAGCTTCCGGTGCAAAAACTGGTCGATCTGATGGAAGCGGTAAAAAAGGCCGGGATCACCAAAATCGGCGTCGTGAGCACCGACGCCCAAGCGTATGGCCGATGACTCGCAGTTCCGGCGGAATACGATCGTCGTAGCGGTTGTCCACATCCTGCTGCTGACCATCATCGTCTTTGCCACGCGCCGCCGGGAAACGCCCCGGGTCACCTGGCTGGACGGCGGTTCGGCGCCGAACGCCGCCGACAGCGCGCCCGTCGAGAACGAAGCAGCCGCACCGGAAGAGGTTTCGCCAACGCCGCCCCCAACTCCAGAACCGACCGCAACGCCGGAGAAACCGGTCCAGACCGCCGCGCTTTCCCCTGGCACGGAGCCACGGAGCCAGCTTGTTTGGCCTCCGCCCGGCCCCACCCCGACGGCGACTCCGCGGGCAACACCCACCCCGACTCCAACACCCACCCCGACTCCAACACCCACCCCGACGCCGACCCCAACCGCCACTCCCAAGCCGAAGCCGACGCCGGCACCGACCGAACATCCCCATCCGAAGAAAACCCCGAAGCCGACGCCAAAGCCGACCCCGAAACCAAAACCGAAGCACTCTCCCTCACCGACGCCAAAGCCCAAGCCGAAGGTTCCCAAGCCCACACCCGTGCCCGATGACAGGGACGACTCCGATAACGACGCTCCGAAAACCCAGGGCAAGGCGGAGTCCGCTCCCGAGGCGCACGTCAGCGGCACGGCCAGGAGCGAAGGAGGCGCGAGAGCCGGCGCCGGCAAATCCCAGAACGTCAATTCCCAGGGCGGACCCGGCGGAAGCGGGCCCGGCGTGGGCAGCGGCAAGGGGGCGGGGCACGAAGGCGGCGGAGACAAACAGACGGATTTTGGCTGGTATTACGCAATGCTTCACGACCGGTTCTACGCCCGCTGGGACCAGCCCATAGCGCTGTTGCAGGGCGGGCAGGGTTTTGCCACCACCATCCTTATCCGAATCGAAGCGAGCGGTCACATCGGCAGCGTCTCCCTGGCCAAGTCCTCCGGAAACAACATCATGGACGACTCGGTCGTGACCGCCGCACAGGGCGTCAGCCATGTGGACCCGCCGCCGTCCGGGTTGGGCGCCGGGCCGATCGACCTGAAGATCGAGTTTAAATTGAGCCCCTAAAGAACCGGTTATCGCCCGCCGCCTCTCAGAGGCTCTCCCCAACCGGCAGGCTCTTCGCAAGCTCAGGATGACAAAATAATATGGGCCGCTCCGGTTTCCGTGCTCGGTTTCGGTGTTGCGGTTAATGGAAAGGGTACTTCACCGCAGTCCTCGAGCTTCCTCTGCCGTTTTGGGTTCATCCATTTCGGACCGTCCCGAAGTTGGGCTCATTTTCATTCTCCAATCGGGCCGTTCTTTCCAGGTAGAGGTCAGGAGGTCTGAGACTCCGACGGCCGCAACCGATCCCACGTCAGAAGTTCGTCCAGGCGAGACGCCTCGGCCAGCACCCGGAATTCGCCTCCGACGCTCCTGGGATGACAGCTTGCCGGGCGCTGTTCATCCTCAGGACTCGAACGGCATTACCCCCCGGCGGGGGTCGGGGAAACCCCGTGGACAGATGGGGGTTGATTTCCTGATGGACGCCTCGAAGTTCACCGGTCATGAAAGGAACCCAATCTCCTGTCTGGCTGCGCTACGGTGTTGCCGTCCTGATGGTTGCGCTGGTCGCGATCTTGCGGACCCAGTTCTTCCGGTCGCTGGAACCGGCGCATCCATTCCTGCTGTTTCATCTGCAAATCACCCTCTCGGCCCTCTACGGCGGCTTCTTTCCCGGGTTGCTGGCGACCGCGCTTTCGGTGATCATGGCATATTACGGGCCGGGCAGCCACCCTGGCGTGCCCTGGAGTCACGACGAACTCCTCGGGCTTTCCGTTTTCTGCTTCAGCGGCGTGATTGTCTCCACGGTATGCGGCGCCATGCACCGGGCGAACCGCCGACGCAGGATCGCCGAAGCGGACCTTGTCGAAGGGCGGCAGCGGATTGCCGGTGTGCTCGACTCGGCCATGGATGCGATCATTACCGTGGACTCCCAGCAACAGATCGTGATGTTCAACCCGGCCGCGGAGCGCATGTTCGGTTATCCGTCGGCGGAAGCGATCGGGACGCCGTTGAGCCGGCTCATTCCGGAGCGTTTTCGTACGGCGCACGAAGGACACGTGCGGCGCTTTGCTAAAGCGGGAACCACCAGCCGAAGGATGGGCGCCCTCGGGCAGATTTCCGGATTGCGAGCCGACAGGACGGAGTTTCCCATCGAAGCTTCGATTTCGCAGGTAACCGTGGCGGACGGAACGTTTCAAACCGTCATCTTGCGGGACATTTCTCAACGCCAGCAGGCGGAAGAGCAGTTGCGTCTCCAGTCCGCCGCCCTGCAATCGGCCGCCAACTCGATCGTAATAACCCGCAACGATGGGACCATTCTCTGGGTGAACGACGCTTTTACCGGCCTGACCGGGTACAGCTCCGAAGAGGCGGTCGGACAAAATACGCGAATCCTGAAGTCCGGAGAGCACCCTGCTGAATTCTACAGGGGCCTGTGGGAATGCATCCTGGCCGGAAGAGTTTGGCAGGGCGAAGTCATCAACAAGCGCAAGGAGGGCAGCCTTTATACGGAGGAGATGACGATCGCCCCGGTTAAAGACGATAAAGGCACGGTCACTCATTTCATTGCCATCAAACAAGATGTGACCAAACGGAAGCACATGGAGGCGGCCCTGGCCACGGCGCGCGATGCCGCCGAAGCCGCCAGCCGCGCCAAAGACGCATTTCTCGCGGCGCTCAGCCACGAGTTGCGCACCCCGCTGACGCCTGCGCTGCTGCTCGCCGGCGCGATGGAGAACTCGCCCGAGGTGCCCGATCCTTTGCGCCGGGACTTCGCCATCATTAGCAAGAACATCCAGCTCGAAGCGCGGCTCATCGACGATCTGCTCGACTTGACGCGGATCACCCACGGGAAACTGCGCCTCAAACTGGAGGACACCGACATTCACGCCTTGCTCCAGCAATGCGCCGAAACGCTTGCAAGCGATTTGCGGGCGAAGAACATCAGCCTCACGTTCAACCTCGACGCTTCCGGCCATTGCGTTCGGGGGGATGCGGTGCGCCTCCAGCAAGTATTCTGGAATGTGATCAAGAACGCGATCAAATTCACGCCGCGGGACGGGAAGATCGTGATCCGCTCCCGCAGCGGGCCGGCGCAGGATGTTTTGGTTGAGATCGCCGACACCGGGCAGGGCATCGCCGCGGACGATTTGCCCAAGATTTTCGAGGCGTTCGCACAAGGCTCCGAAGCGAGCTCCCCGCGTTTTGGCGGGCTGGGTTTGGGGCTGTCCATTTCGCGCTTCATTGTCGCGGAGCACGGCGGACGCATCTGGGCTGAAAGCGCCGGCCTCGGCAAGGGGGCGGTGTTCTTCATCGACCTGCCCGCTCTGGTCGCAGGCGAAGACGGGAGCAAACCGGTGGAACACGAACCGGGGCCGGTGCCCGCCGGGCTGCGCATCCTCCTGGTCGAAGACGACGAATCGACGCGCGTTACGCTGGAGCGCTTGCTTCAACGGCGCGGCCACCGCATCGCGGTCGCCGCCACCGCCGGGCAAGCGCGCAAACTGGCCGCCGATGGTGAGTTCGACCTGTTCATCTCCGATCTGGGTCTGCCGGACGGAAGCGGCCACGATCTGATGCGGGAATTGCGCCGAATCAAGGAAGTTCCGGCGATTGCCTTAAGCGGGTTCGGAATGGACGAGGACGTGTTCCGCAGCCGAACCAGCGGATTTGGCGAGCATCTCACCAAGCCCGTGGATATGGCCGCGCTCGACAGGGCCATCGCAAGGGTGATGAACGAGCGATAGCGCTTCAGAAAAGGACCAATGGTTTTTTACGCGGGAGGCGGGATTACCGGAAATCGTACCGGCTCGCTTCGGCGTAGATCAGCCGGGCGACGGCCCGCATGAACGGGTTGTCGCAGACGGTAATCGCTTCGGGTGAAGTGCTTTCGGCCGGAACGTTGGCCGCGGTTTCTGGCAACGGGACCTCCCCGTTGTTTCGCGATTCGCCAGTGACGGATTCGGGTAACAGCATACTCTCGCTTTCTCTGCGAAAAAGAATCGGCGCGACCGGCGGCGGCGAGCGACAGGGATGCCCCGTTGCAATCGTACGCAAACGCCCTGTCCCGCGGCCTCCGCGTCCCTTTAGGACCATTAGCCTAAAAACGGCGATGAAAATTTCGCGCAAAGGCGCCAAGCACGCAAAGAAGAAGGGTTGGAAGAGTTTTAAGTAACCCAAGTGGCTAACCCTCACGGTGATCCACAGCAAAGTTGTAAGTCTCTGTCTTTGCGTGCTTTGCGGCCTTTGCGCGAGATCCATTCCCGCGTTTAGGCTTAGCGCCCGCGCCTCATCCCAGCAGCTCCCGCAGAAACGGCGCGGTGCGGCTGGTCTTGTTTTTCGCCACTTGCTCGGGAGGGCCGCAGACGACGATCTGGCCGCCGGCGGCTCCGGCTTCGGGGCCGATATCGACGAGGTAATCGGCTTCGGCGATGAGGCTGAGATTGTGCTCGATGACGATGACCGTCTGCCCGTCGTCCACCAACCGGTGCAGCACGTCGAGCAGTCTTTTCACGTCGGCCATGTGCAAGCCGATCGTCGGTTCCTCCAGCAGGTAAACGGTCGATTTCGGTGTGCGCTGCCTCCGGATGCGGTCGTTGACGGCGCGGGTGACGCCCCGCGTGAGTTCGCTCACCAGCTTCAGGCGCTGCGCTTCGCCGCCGCTCAACGTCGGGCTGGGCTGGCCGAGCTTGAGGTAGCCAAGCCCAGTGTCGCACAACAACTGCAACGGACGCGCGATTTTCGGATTCGCCGCGAAAAACTCCGCCGCCTGTTCAAGCGTCATGTCCATCACGTCGCCGATGCTCCTATCGTTATAAAGCACTTCCAGCGTCGAGGCGTTGTAACGTTTGCAGTTGCAGTCGCCGCAGGGGATGTAGCTGGCGGGCAGGAAATTCATCTCGATCTTGATCACACCCTGGCCCGCGCACGTCTCGCAACGCCCGCCGGCGGTGTTGAACGAGAACCGGGATGCCGTGTACCCGCGCATTCGCGCCAGCGGAAGGGTGGCGAACTGTTTGCGGATTTCGTCGAAGACCTTGATGTAAGTGCCCGGCGTGGAACGGGACGTCTTGCCGATGGGCGACTGGTCCACTTCATAGACAGTCTCCACCCACTGCGCGCCGGAGAGCGCATCGTGGGTTCTGGCGGCGCCGGGCTCCTTGCCGGTCCCGTGCCGCTTGAGCGCGTCGGTCAGCGCCGGCTTGAGCACACCGCGCATCAGCGTGCTCTTCCCGGAGCCGGAAATGCCGGTGATCACCGTGAGCCGGCCCACGGGGAAGCGCACATCGACGTTTTTCAAGTTGTGTGCGCGAGCGCCGGTCACTTCGATCCACGGCACCGCGGCCAGCGGCCGGCGCGAGCCGCGAATGGGGTGGCGAACCGGCTCGCGCAGACAGCGCCCGGTCTCCGAAGTGGGATGCCGCTGGATCTGCGCAATCGATCCGATGGCGACCACCTCGCCGCCGTGCATCCCGGCGCCGGGGCCGAGATCGACGATGGCGTCCGCCCGGCGCATGGTCGCTTCGTCGTGCTCGACGATGACCAGCGAATTTCCCTTGGCCCGAAGCGCTTCGAGCGTTTCGAGCAAAAAGACGTTGTCGCGCGGATGCAGGCCGATGGTCGGCTCGTCCAGTACGTAGAGGACGCCGCGTAGGTTGGAGCCGAGTTGCGCGGCCAAGCGGATGCGCTGCGATTCGCCGCCGCTGAGCGTGCGGGCCGAGCGTTCCAGCGTGAGGTAGTCCAGCCCCACCCGGCCCATGAATTCCAGGCGTTGCCGGATTTCCGGCATGATGGCGGCGGCGATCTGCTTCTGGACGGCGGTGAACTTCAGCTTGCGAATCCGCGCCAGCGCATCCTTCACCGGCAGCCGAACGAACTCGGGGATGGTCCAATCCTGAAACCGGACGTTCCGGCCAATGGGATTGAGCCGCGTACCGGCGCACTCCGGGCACGGTTTCACCTCGGTTTCATCGAGCCATTCGCGCCGGCGTTCCTCGGCCAGTTCCGCCTCCAGCACTGTCTCCGCCTCGATTTCCGGGCCTTCCCAGACTTCGCCGAAGCCGTGGCAGCGCTCGCACCAGCCGTGCGGCGAGTTGAACGAAAAAATGCGCGGATCGAGTTGCTCGAACGATTCGCCGCAGGACGGGCAGCTCATCGCGCTGCTCAAGACCGTCGCCTTTTTGTTGGAGTCGAGCAGCCGGGCCGTTCCCTTGCCGATTTCCAGCGCCCGCCGCAGGATGTTTTCCAGCCGGGTGGGCGACCGCCGCTCGCCGACCACCGCCTCGATCGTGTGTTCGCGGAACCGCTCCAGCTTGGGGAAGTCGGTCACCCGTACCAGCTTGCCATCGACGAGCAATTCTTCGAAGCCTTCCCGCGCCGCCCATCGCGCCACGTCGGCATGATACCCCTTGCGCGCTTTCACCAGCGGCGCCAGCACACGCACGCCGCCGCCTTTTCGCACTGCCGATTCCGCCCGCTTCAAAATCGCCCCGAAACTCTGGCAGTCCACCGGTTCCTGACATTTCGGGCAGAACTGCGTGCCCAGCTTGGCGAACAAAAGCCGCAGGAAATGATACACTTCCGTGACGGTCGCCACGGTCGATTTTCCGCCGCCGCGCGTCACGCGCTGCTCGATGGCCACCGATGGCGGCAGCCCTGTGACCAAATCGACGTCGGGGCGTTCCATCTGCTCGACAAACTGCCGGGCGTACGGGGACATGCTGTCCAAAAACCGCCGCTGGCCTTCCGCAAAAAGAATGTCGAAAGCCAGCGTGCTCTTGCCCGAACCGCTCAGGCCGGTTACAACGACGATCTTGTCCCGCGGAATACCCAGGGTGATGTTTTTGAGATTGTGTTCGCGCGCGCCGTAAACGCCAATGCGGTCCAAGCCGATCCCCTTTGCGCGGGCCGGGCGCGGTTGCCGCTCGCGCGCGGCCGGTTTCGCCGGCAAGGTCTTCGCCCCGGAGAGAATCGGCGCCAGATAGCGGCCGGTATGCGAACCGGATTGCGCGTGCTTCGCCGCCACTTCTTCCGGCGTGCCCGTGGCGACCACCATCCCGCCCTCCGCGCCGGCCTCGGGTCCCAGGTCGATCAGGTAATCCGCGCACTTGATGACTTCGAGATTGTGCTCGATGACGTAGAGCGTGTGCCCCTGCTTCACGAGCCGGTCGAAAACGCGCAGCAGCATCGCGACGTCGTCGAAGTGCAGCCCGGTCGTCGGCTCATCCAGGATGAACAGCGTCCCGGCGGTGTCCGCGCCCGTTTGCCCCGCCAGATGCGAGACCAGCTTCAGCCGCTGCGATTCGCCGCCGCTGAGCACGTTGAGCGGTTGGCCGAGTTGCAGGTACCCGAGGCCCACTTCCTCCAGCAGCCGCAGCGTTTCGCCCAGCGCGTTACTGCCCGAACCGAGAAAGCCGATTGCCTCGCTGACAGTCATCTCCAGCACGTCGGCGATCGATTTGCCGTTGAGCAAAATCCGCAGCACGTGATTCTGGTAGCGCCGCCCGTTGCATTCCGGGCAGCGCACGAAGAGATCGCTCAGGAACTGCATCTCGATCTTCTCGAAGCCCGCGCCGGCGCACCGCTCGCAGCGGCCGTTGCCAGAGTTAAACGAAAACGAACTGGCCGTCAGCCCCGCCGAGATCGCATCGGGCAACATCGCAAACCGCTCGCGGATGGTGTCGAACAATCCGAGATAGAGCACCGGGCTGGAACGCGGCGTGCGCGAGAGCGGGGACTGATCCACCATCACCACATTGGCCGCTCCTTCCGCGCCGACGATTCGCCGACACCCGCCGATCTCTTCTTCACCCGGCAACGCCCCCTCCTCGCGCACCAGGTTCCGGAATAGCACGTCTTCGAGCAGCGTGCTCTTGCCCGAACCCGAAACGCCGGTTACGCACGCCATGACGCCCAGCGGGAAATCGACATCGATGTCGCGCAAATTGTTGTGCCGCGCGCCTTCCACGCGCAGCCAGCCGGACGGCTTGCGCCTGTTCGCCGGCACCGGGATCGACTTGCGCCCGGTGAGGTAATCCGCGGTGAGCGTTTTCTTCAATCCGCTTAACGGCCCGCTGTAGACAAGGTGTCCGCCGCCTTCGCCGCGCCCCGGCCCGATTTCCACCAGGTTATCCGCCGCCCGCAAAACGGCCTCTTCGTGTTCGACGACCACCAGCGTGTTGCCGCGGTCGCGCAGGTCGTGCATCACGCGCAGCAGCGCCCCGACGTCGCGCGGGTGCAAGCCCACCGTCGGCTCGTCCATGACAAAGAGCGTGTTGACCAGCGACGCGCCGAGACAGGTCGTCAGGTTCACCCGTTCCACCTCGCCGCCGCTGAGCGATCGCGTGGGGCGATCCAACGTCAGGTAGCCCAGCCCCACGCCCAGCAGGTACTTCAGGCGTGTGCAAACCTCGCCGCGCAGCATTGCCGTGGTGGCGTCGTCGTCGGGGCGCGCTTCAAACAACGCCCGCAGGTCGCCGATCGGCATCGTCGCGAGATCCGGCAGGGTCTTTCCAGCGTACCGAAACCGCAACGCCGCCGGCTGGAACCGCCCCCCGTTGCACGACGGGCACACCGTGTAGCTGCGGTACCGGCTGAGCAGCACGCGCACGTGCATTTTGTAGGACTTCGATTCCAGCCACGTGAAAAATCCCTTCACCCCGTACCACAGTCCCGCTTTCCAGAGTTCCTCGGGAGTGGATTCGCGGCGGTCCCCATACAGCACAAACTCCTGATCGGCCCTCGGCAGTTCCGAGAACGGGCGGTTCACGTCCACTTCCTCCCGGGCGCACGCCTGCAACAGATCGCGCTGGCATTCGGCCGCCGTTTCGCTCTGGAACACCTTGATCGCTCCATGGGCGATGCTCAGCGAACGATCCGGGATGGCCCGCATCAGATCGATCCCGATGATGCGGCCGAACCCGCGGCAGGCCGGGCAGGCGCCCACCGGGCTGTTAAAGCTGAACAAGCCGGTGCTTGGCGGGGCGATCTCCACATCGCAATGCGCGCAATGCCAGCCGGATGAATACGGAAACAGACGGGCGCGCCCGCCGCCGACATCCGTCGCCGGAGCGACAAAACAGATCTGCCCCTTGCCAAACCGCAACGCCGTTTCCACCGACTCGCACAGCCGCCCGCGGTTCTCCTCCGTGACCGCGATTCGGTCCTGGATGACGCGCACCACCGGCGGCAGTCGCTTCGGTCCCCTGCCCGGCTCGTCGGTGCGATAGATTTCCCCGTCGATCCACACCCGCAGATAACCTTGCTGCTGGAGGAATTTGAAGAAATCCGCCGCCTTCGTTCCCGGCGGCGCGGGAACGCCGAACGTGACAATTACCGTCTCGCCGCCCAGCCCGGCGAAACCCTGCGCCACGATCGACTGCGCCGTCTCCGGGCGAATCTCCCGGTCGCATGACGGGCAAAACGCCTGCGCGATCCGCGGAAAAAGCAGCTTCAGGTAGTCGTTGATCTCCGTAATCGTGCCCACCGTCGAGCGCGTGGTCTTCACGGGATTCGACTGCTCGATGGCGATCGCCGGCGGAATCCCGCGGATTTCGTCCACGTTGGGCTTGTCCATCCGTTCGAGAAATTGCCGCGTGTACGGGCTAAAAGTCTCCACGTAGCGGCGCTGCCCCTCGGCATAGAGCGTGTCGAAAGCAAGGCTCGACTTGCCGCTCCCGCTCGGTCCTGAAACGACCGTCAACTTGCCGACCGGAATGTCGAGATCGATCCCCTTCAGGTTATTCTGCCGGGCACCGCGAATCTGGATGAATTGTTCTGAATTGCTCACTGGCGGTGTCCTTCAAATGTTGCGGCTGCGGAGCGGCGTGTCAAGAAATGGCGTGAGTCTCGGCTCCAGCCTGGAAACGAGCGCGGTTACTGACTTGAAACTTTTTGTCGCTGATTTGCCATAGCTTCCTTGACGAATGATCTGGCAAGGTACGCAGCCGGGGCGGGACTATTCTGAAATTACAAATAGTTTTGGCTAAGCTTACCCCCCCGGCCTCTGCTCCAACCGCTTCACGGCCAGTTCGAGCGCATGCACCCGGCTGAACAGGCGCTCGGCGACGAGGCGCAGGTGCTCGGGCACGCAAACGCACTCCTCGCAATGGTGGCGCGTGGCCGTGCTGCCTTTGATGGGATACTCGTATTGCTTGCCGCAGGCGCGGCAGGTCCGGATGCGGGTGGCGGGTTGCGGCTTTTTGGCGGACATGGCGTTGGCTGGTATTACCGGGTGCGCTTTTCGAGATCGCGCACAGCGTCGGTGCGCCCGCCGTCCATCAGCAGGCGGCGCTCGCGCGAGCGGGTCTCGCCGATGGCGGTGACGCGGATGGCGGCCTCATCGGTCACGGGGCATTCGTGCTCGCAGATGCCGCAGCCGATGCACAGCGCGGGATCGACATAAGGCCGGCGCAGCGTGATCGGGTTGCCGTCGCGTTTGACAATCGTGACCTCGCGGGAATAGATCGCCTTTGGCGAGACGGGGCAGACCTCTTCGCACACCACACACGGCGTTTCCATGCTCCACGGCAGGCAGCGCCCGTGATCGTAGAACGCCGTGCCGAGCCGGACCGGTCCTTGCGCCGCATACGGACCGACGCCGGTTTTTTCTTCGATCGAAATGCGCTGGATGGCGCCGGTGGGGCAGACGCTGCCGCAGACGGTGCAGTTGAGTTCGCAATACCCGAGCTTGTTATTGAGCACGGGCGTCCACATCCCTTCCAGGCCGGCTGCGAGGAACGCGGGCTGCAAGACATTGGTCGGGCAGGCGCGTATGCATTGATCGCACTTGATGCACCGCTCCAGAAATTCCTTCTCTTCCACCGAGCCGGGCGGACGGATGACTTTCTTGCTGTAATCGCGATCCTGCGCGCCCGACGAACGGCCGAACCCGAAGAAGCTGAATCCGATGAGACCGCCGAGCAGCGCGCGGCGGGCGGTGACCGGAGGGGCGGTGATTTCCTGCGTCAGCGACGGCATGAACTTGAAGGAGAGCGCGCTTTCGGGGCAGTCCTCGACGCAGTTGAAGCATACGAAACACTCGCTCTTGCGCAGTTGCGTGTGCGGATCGCAAGCGCCCTCGCAGTTCTTCAGGCAGAGATCGCAATCGACGCACTTGGTGGCGTCCCGGTCGATGCGCCAGAGGGAGAGCGTGGAGACGCTTCCCAGGAACGCCCCGAGCGGGCAGAGCACGCGGCAGAAGAATCGCGGAATGATGACGTTCATCCCCACCAGCACGAACAGCACGAACCCGATGAACCACGCGCCGGCGTGGAAATATTGCCTCACATAGAATGTTCCGGGCAGGACGAGATTCGCCGCGGGCAGAACGGCGGTGCTCATGGAGCGGTGGAAAAGGCAGATGGGATCGAGCAGCCCGATCTGCAAGCTGCCGAACAGCGCGGCCACGAGCATGGCGGCCAGGATGACGTATTTCGTCTGATAGATCGGCTTGAAGCGGTTCGACTCGATGCGGATCTTCTCCTCCGCACGCCCCTTGCCAAAGAGCCATCCGATGAAGTGATGGAGAATGCCGTAGGGGCAGATCCAGTTGCAGAAAATGCGCCCGAGCAGAATTGTCGGGATGAGCAGGCAGAGGCTCCAGAGCAAACCGCGGTAGATCGTGTGCGTCGTCAGCGCCGTGGCGAAAGCCACCAGCGGATCGAGTTCCAGGAACCACGACACCGGATAACCTTTCAGGTACCGCAGATCGGAGACGGCCACGAAAAACAGGAACAGGCCGAAGAAGAATACCTGCGAGATGCGGCGTGCGGTGCGAATTTTCATTGGCGTCAGGCCTGCACTTCGCGGTAAACGGCGTCCTTCCAGTTCTTGTTGCCGAGCCCGCGCTCGTGGGCTTTGTGGATATAGGTCAGTTCATCCAGGTTGCGCTCCAGCAGATGGCTGTAGCCGTAGCTGTCGATGGCGACCATGTCGGTGCCGGCGACCACGGTGTTCATCGGTTTCACGTCGGAGAGCCGTCCGCCGGTGGGGCCGTTGCGCATGAGCACGTTCATGCCGTCGAGGATGACCAGCGTCGGCTGGATGAGCATCGCGAAGTCGGAAACGATGCTGTGGATGTGCTGGTGGAACTGGTTGCGCCGCCCGCCGAGCAGGCCATACCAGTTCTTCATGGACATCGAGGCATGGCAGAGATTGTGGTCCTTGCACGGCGCCAGCCCGATGACCTTGGCGGCATGCTTGAACGGCTCGTAAAAGAACGGCCAGTTCTTGAGAATCTCGCCGTCCAGCTGGATGTCGGCGAACGAGCCGCTCTCCGGATACAGCAGCTTCAGGTTCAGTTCGTCGGCTACGGCGCGCAGGCCGCTCTTGAGAAAGCAACCGGCGGGGCTGTTAATCGGGTTGTCCGCCACGAGCACCTTCGAAGCTCCCGCCGCGAGCACCAGTTGCGCCACCGCCCGAAGCGCGTCCGGATGAGTCGTGGCCCCGAGCGCGGGTGGTCGGTCGAACGCCACGTTCGGTTTGATGACCACCACGTCGCCGCGCTTGATGAAGCGCTCCATGCCGCCCAGCGCGCCGACCGCCGCGGCGATCGTCTTCCCATGGTCGGTCCCGTGGGCGATTGCCATGGACGGCAGCGTCTTGCCGTCGTCGAGCTTGAAACTCGGCAGCGAGAGGCCTTTCTCCACCTGGAACCCCGGCAGATAGTGATTCGGCTGCCACAAGGCGCGCCCGGCAAGGACGGAACCGGCGATGGCGGCCCCCGCCGCGCCCGTTCGCAGAATGAACTCCCGCCGGGAAAGGGGTGAGGAACCGTCTTGCGGCGGTCCGTCGGGCTCGGGCTTCGGTGTCTGGTCGTGCATGGGATGATTGCGGCAACGGATACGCCACAGTTCCGATACACGAATTGAGGCTGCGCCGCAAGGAGTGCGTTCTCCCGCAGGGCGCGAAGCGCTGTGCCGCGCGTACTCCAAAGCGCTTCGCGCCGACTCCGGCCGTCACCGCTCCGGTTCGCTGTCGAAACGCTGAATGAAACTGCTGTCCCCTTCAGCGTAGGCGATCCACACCGCGTGGGTGGCGGGATTTACCGCCACCGAGTGGGTGCCTTTGTGCGTGGGCACGCTGCCAAGGGCTTTGAGGAGCCCGGCTGCGTCCACGACGAAGAGAACTCCGGTGCCGCTGGCGCAATAGATGCGTTTCAGGCCTTCGTCGAATCCAATCTCGTCCACCTTTGCCACGATTTCGACCGAATCGGCCACCTTGCCGCTCTTCAGGTCCAGGGCGGCCAGTTTTCCGTTGCCTCCGGCGACAAAAAGCCGGTTCCCTTTGGCATCGAGCGCCACGCCGTGCGGCTTCTGAGCCGGAGCCGTCGGCCACGAGGCCACGGGCTTGTTGCTCGCCGGATCGATAACGATCACCGCGTCGCCACTCTTGGCTGCGGCGTAGACCCGGTCGTTCGCTTCATCGTAAACCATGCCCTCCGGTCCCTCGGGGATTGCAATCGAGGCGACTACCTTCCGGGCTACGGTGTCCACGGCCCAGATTTCCGGGGCATCGTCGTGGCCGACATACGCGGTGTGGTATTTCGGACAGAAGATCGCGAGGTCAGCCGGACCGGCAAGAGGCGTTTCTCCGGAGACTTCGAAGGTGGTGGAATCGATGGCCAGCAACTTCTTCCCGGCGCTGATGGCAGCGTAATACACGCCGCCCGCCGAATCGATGGCAGCGTCCTGAACAGCGCCCGTCTTTACTGACCGAATGAGCCTCCCGTCTTTTGCGTCGAACACATCGAGCGTGGAATTGCCGGTATGCGCCGCCAGGAGGCGTCCGTTCTTCCCGTCTATTTCAAGGAAATCGAACTTTCCATGGGCGCCGGCAATTTCGATGGGGTCACTGGGTTTGAGTACGGGCGCAGCGCCGAAAAGACCTTGTGCCGCGAACGGTGAAACGAAGAGACCCAGCGCGAGAGCAACGCGGCGGAACTGAGGGAAATGGAAGAGTTGCATTACCCTGGATTCTGCTGTCGAAACGCAGCCGTGACAAGCGCCGAAACGCTTTGAGCAGCCCCGCCCGGCGCGCACCTTGATTCGGCAGCTGAAACCGCAGATTTCGCAGATATGCGCAGATGATTAGGAGGATTTTTTTCGCGCTCGTTCTTAATCCAACAAGTGAGCGTCGTCATCTGCGGTTTCCAGGGTTAATAAAACGGCCACTGCGATCCCGGTCGTCCGAGCGATTCCTGCTCGAAGACGCCGATGCGCCCGGCGGTCCGCATGGCGCTCAGCTCGTGTTTTTCGGCGTCGGTAAGGTGCGCGGACTCGTGAAGCTTGGCGATGAGCGCGAGTTGCGGGGCGGTCAGCGCCGGACTGGCGGGGTCGTCGCGGAAGCGCATGTGGAGGCTATTGATGGCGCGTCCGGCGGGAGCGAGTTTATCGCGCAAGTCACGGAGAATGTCGAAGCCGTTGGGGTCGGAATCGCCGAAATGCCAGCACTCGACTTCGGGAGGGAGGCGCTTGAGAAAGGCGATGGTGGCGGAGTTGGCGTAGCCGCCTTCGCTGCCGCTGCTGGCGAAGATCGTGTCGGTGCGCAGCTTGCAAAGTTCGTGCAGGACCGCGGCGTTTTCGACGGTGAGAGAGCGTGTTGCGGCAGTCCGAAAGCGGGCGCGTTCGATGTCGCGGCGGTCCACGCGGACGGCTACGGCGAGCAAGCCGAGGTCGAGCGTGCCGCCGTCGAAGTCCATCAGCAACGGGCCGTGCAACAGGCAGGAACGCTCGTTTTCGGTGATGCCGAGGTCGGCGAGAGTCATCGGGGAACGGCGTTGGCGTTCGCCTTCGCGGGATGAGGCCGCGGGTGATTCCGGGCTCCGTTTGCTGTCATCCTGAGCGCAGCGAAGGATCTCACGAGGCGCCAGTGTGCGTCTTCTATCAATCCGCTCCTCTCGAAGCTGACAATCCTCCGCGCCGGACGTCGTCAGCTTCGAGAGAAACTCTCCTTTCTCTGGAGGGATTTCGCGTGGCGTGAGATCCTTCGCTGCGCTCAGGATGACACCGCTTTTTGTGTTATCGCATTCGTCCAATATACCAACGTCGCTGGCACGTTCGGCGATCCGCTCCAAACACCCTTCCAGCTTGCCGCGAAGCTGTTCCAGGCGTTTGGAATCCCGGCAGAGCACCTGGCTGGCAAAACGGATCATCGACTCGCCCTCCCACGACAGCAGCCGCGGAAGCAACGCGAGCACTTCGCGAATTTCGTCAACGTTTTCTCGGTCGAGCGGCTGAAGCGATGCACCGGAGAGCGCCGCGGCGGCACGGTCGCGGCAGAATGCGACCCATGCGCAACGGTGCGGTTCGGGAACCGTGCCGCCGCGCTCCGCCGCTTCTTCGAAAACCGCCGCAAGCTGGCAGCGCTGTTCGGCGGGCGCGGGCAGGCCGAGTTTCGCAAAGAGCCGGGCTTCGTTGGCGGCGGGGAACCGGACGCACTGGGGCTTGCCGGTGCGGCGGTGACGTTCCACTTCAAGCAGCGCGTCGTGTTCGGCGTCCCGCAAGTCGCGCTCGGCGCAAACGCGAGCGTCGCCCTGGCCTGCGTGCGCTTCGGCGAGCAAATCTTCGTAGTCGAGAATCAGATCGCGCGCCGTTTCGCCCGTCCGCCCCGCCTGCGAACGCGCGTAGCGGGCGGCGAGAGTGTGGAGGACGGTGTTAGGAAACCGTCTGCCACAAGGTTTTGGCTCTCGCAACATATTCTTGGCCGTATTCATCAACTCGTGTTTCGATATATCCAAGGAAATCACGAATAGCTTGCCGCTGCCGCGAAGAATATCCGCCGCTTGGCTGCATCCTAAAGCTATCGGAAAGTGAATATAAAACAAACTGTGTAGCAAGGGAATCTGGTTTGAGCGCAGCGAAGCGAAGAAATGCCGGAAAATAATAACGCTTCGCATCATCTGAAAAAAACGAAAGCTGATCGAAGCTCTGCTCAACCCAAGAATCCGAAAGCTCATACGGCGTGTGGCCGCGAACATCATCGCGAAGAGCGCAGCACTCATCGCACTCGTGACACACAATGTTGTCATCCGCTGGCGTAGGCGCGTCCGCAAACGCAGATTTGATTTGCCGCATCAGTTCGTCAAATTCCATAACGCAAGGTCGGCTGACGCTCAATGGCGACGCTCACAGGCGGTCGTCCTCACGTTCAATGGTCGTGTCCATGCCACGGAGAAAGCCGCGCATCTGCTGAATCGGACGAACGGGAATGAATTCTACTCTGTCGGCGTAGCGCAAAACCCTGAGCTTCTCGCCAGCCGTAAGATGCAGAGCCTCCCGAATGGCCAGAGGAATGACGACCTGAAATTTGGGTGAAATAGTGACGGTGTCCATATCGATGGAATTACCGTAATACGATTATCCTATCGATGCAAGAGCGCGTGAAAGCCGCTTCTTGAAAGGGACGAAAGGGACCAAAAGGACCTAAGCCGTGACGATTCAGAATTTAACCGCAGATGACGCAGATGGGCGCAGATTTTCGAAGTGCTACGGCTAAAGGCCGTTCGGCAAATGGCTGTCCTTTTCGTCCCTTTGGTCCTTTTGGTCCCTTGGAAAGCCTCTCCCTCACGCCCGCGGCCCATACCGTTCCAGCGCCTCCTCGCGGGTCAACGACACCGGCAGGTTGCGAATGAGCGCCTTGCGCCCGGAGATCTTCTCCCGCTTCATCACGGTGACGATTTGGTCGCACATGTCCATGGCATACGGAATATTACCGCTGGACATCGAAAACACGCCCTGCAAATCGAGCGTCTTGAGCGCGTTGATGCAGTCACGGATGCGCTCGCCGGAGAGCTTCGAAAACGCCTCGTCGATCGGCACCAGCGCCAGGGACGGGTCGCGCCGCCGCCGCTCGTAGCGATGATACGCGCGCAGGTAGCACGCGAGGATTGCGATGAAGTAGGGCGACTGATTCTCGCCGCCGCTGAACTTCCCCGAATGCCGGTCCACGCTGCTGGGGCGGGCGTCGGCGGAGCGCGTGTCGGTCACCTGCATGTCGTAGTCATGGTAGTTGCGGTGGTCGAGAAACGCGAGCGCCTCCTTGCTCTCCGGGTGGTCGATCAGGCTCTGGAAAATCGCATCCACAGTCCGGCGCACGTCGCCGTCCATCGACTCGAAGAACAGGTCGTCCTCGCGCGCGGCGGCGGACGCATCGACCAGGTCGCGGTAGATCCGGTATTCGGCGTCCGGATTCGGACGCCGTGTGATTTGGTACTGGCTGTTGCCGATCGGCGCGCGCAGTTCCTGGTTGAGCACCGCCATGAGATTCTCCACGTCGAACAGCGCGGCGTGCAGCTTCGCCAGCACCTGCGTGCGGAAAAGATGCTGCCAGTTCGTCTTCTCCCGCTTCGCCTTTTCCTCGTAAGACGGAATATCGCCGGAGCGTATCTTCTCCAGGCGCGCGTCGTAGGCCGCGTTGGACGGCAGCTCGGGGTCGAGTTCCAGGAAGCCCGGATGCGCCATCGCGAGTTCGCGGCGAAACGCGATCAGTTCCTGGCGCAGGCCGGTTGCGGCGTTGTCCGCCTCGTGGAAGCGGTCGCGCGCGCGGTCGCCCGCAACCTCCTTCACCGGCCATTGCTGAAGCAGTTCCGCGCGCGCTTCGTGGTATCGATCCAGATGCGCGGAGATGTCCGCCTCAAGCTGCACGGCGCGGAAAGCGTCTTCGAGCGAGTTCGCGCGGGCGTCGCGCGATTTCAGGTCGTTGCGCACCTGCACCAACTCCGCCTGTTTCTGGTTCTTCAGCAACCCGTCGCGCTCGCGGTTGTCCGCGATGCGCTGGTTCTCCCAGCACACGATCTGCTTCTCCTTCTCGTCGATGCCCAGATCGCTGATCTGGCTCATCTGCGCGATGTTGGAGTCCAGTTCCTTTTGCAGCTCCGCCAGCCGCCCGGGCGCGGTGAGGTCGAGTTCGATGGAATCCGAGTCCAGTTTGCAGCCGCGAGCGAAGTCGATAAAGTCGCGAATCGCGTTCGTCTTGGGCGTCAGCACTTTTTGCGAGAGCAACACTTCGTCGAGCTGGTGCTGCAAGAACTCGCGTTGCTTTTCCAGTCCGCGTTTCCCGACGACAGGATTGTTCTGGTAATGCGCGCGGCGCTCGACGAACGGGCGCTGGTACATGAACCCGTCGCGCAAGATCGCCCGCGAATGATTCCGCAATTCGCCCACCGCGGACACGCATATCAAATCACCCAGCGTATGATCGACCACCGCGCGCGCGACGGGATGACTCGTCTCGATCTTCTCCGCCAGCGAACCGGAGCGCGCCTCGCCCTTTCGCGACAGCGCCTGCGCCGGGTTCACGAGCGCCTCGCGCGGCGCCTCCTGCTTCAGCGAATGGTAGACTCGTTCCGCGGCGTCGAAGTCGCGCTCATCGACCACCACCGCGAATTTCCGCGCAAACGCCACCTCGATCGCCGGGCGCCATTCCTCTTCGGTGTCCTTGACTTCGCAAAGCTCACGCAACGCGCGGGCGGGATTGTCGCTCGTGCGCTTCGGCAAATCGCGATTGAGCGTATCGAGTAACACGCTCGCCTCCGGCACGATGCCCAGCCGCAGCGCCGCCAGCAGTTGCTGGAGCCGGTTGCGCTCCGTCTCGATCCGCGTCTGCTCGGCAAACAACGGGCGACCGGCGCGATCGACCGTGTTGATCAGCTCCTTGACCCGGTCCGCCAGCCGGCGCACGCCTTCGCGAATTCCGTCCCCCTGGCTCTCGCCCAGCCCTTCGGCGGCCAGTTGCACCGAATACAGCGCTGGGGTGTCGAGTTCCACCGGCAGCGCTTTTCCCAGGTCGAGCCACTTGCCCGACTGCCGGATTCGCGCCTGCACGGCTTCCTCCACCGTGCGCCCGATTTCCTCAAGCTGCCGCAGCCGCGGCACCAGTTCCTTGTTGCGATTGCGCAGATGCAGGAAGAGCTTGCCCTCCTCCGTGGCGGTCAGCGCGGCCTTGAGCGAATCGAGTTTCTGCCCCGCCTCGGCGATCTGCCCGTCCAGTTCCGCCAGGCGCCGGTTGTCGTCGGCCAGCGCATCGACCAGCTTCGACTCCCGGCGGCGCTGCTCATCGGCGGTCTCTCGGGCGCCTTCCAGCTTCAGTTCCGCCTCCACGTACCGAAAAACGGTGCGGTCGCGGTCGGCGTCGGCCAGTTGGTGGGCGGCCTCATGAATCGCTTCGAGCCGGGTCAACTGGTCGCGCAACACCGCCAGTTCACGCTCGAAGTTGCGGAAGATCTGGAAGCTCTCCGCCACTGGGCGAATCTCCACGTCGCCTTGTGGGAGGATGTATTGCCGGCAGAAATCGTTGAAGCTGCGCAGGAAAGTGAACGACATGGCCGCGGGCAGCAGGTAGTCGATCACGCCGCGGTCGAAATTGAGATGCGTGGGGATGCTCATCTCGCGCCGGTAACTGTCCATCGTCTTGAACAGCGCCCCGTGGTTGTCATTGACGAAACGCGCGAACGCGGCGGCGTCCAGCGGCGTGCGATCCTCGTGCAACCAGTCGGTCTTTTCCATGGAACACGGAACGAAAAAGCCGTCCTTGCGGTTGGGCTGATTTTGCGCGGCGCTGTCGAACTCGATCCGCAGTCCCCACGTCTCCACGCGCTTGCGGTCGGGCCAGCGGAACTCCAGCGCCACATACGTGATGCACCCCTTTTCGCGCATGTATTGTGGGGCGCCGTCGATGTCCTGCTTGGTGTCGCCCAGGCAGTAGCTCTTCAGGTTGCGCGTCGAGGCGCCTCCGGTGGCGGACTGGTTGTACTTGGCGCGCTGATCGCCCACCAGCACAAGCTGGATCACGTCCATCAGCACCGACTTGCCCGACCCCGTGACACCGGCGATCAGCAGGTTTCCATGCACATCCAGCGTGTCGTTGTAACCGAACCAGTTGATCGCGTGAATGCGTGAAAGCGAAATCTTGCGGCTCATTCGGCTTCCTCCTCCATGCCCGCGGTTGCGAGTTCCGCTCCGGTTTCGGATTCCTCCGCGAAGCGCTCGGCGTGGCGCGTCCATTCCTCGATTCCCGAGAACGGAATCACGAAGCGGATGGTCGGAAGCACCCTCACCGATGCCGCCGCGAGATCTTCGGAGCCGGTCAGCCGCACCAGATTATTGCGGTCGAGCAGCCGGAGAATCTCGCGCATCCGGCTTTCGGAGGGCAGCTTCATGCGGTTGAACTTGCTGGCGAGCCGCTCGTTGAAATCGCGCACGGGAAACGCGACTTCAGTCGCGCCGCGGTCGCGCACTTCGACATCGTAGTCGTACCAAAGCGCCAGCACCACGAGCGTCTCGTCCAGGCGCAGCCGGCGCAGCAGCGGCGCCACCTCCGGCAGTGCGATGATAAGCCGTTCGTCCCTGTGCCAGACGATCTTGAGCCCCAGCAGGCTCGCCCATTCTTCGAGCATCTGCGTGCGGCTCTGGCACCAGTCGTAGAGCTCGCGCTCGTTCGGTTCCTCGCGCAGGATCGATCCATGGGCCAGCAGCCGGTGGGCCGCTTCGCGCATCCGCTCGCGATCCTGCTCGTCGAGGTGTGGAAAAAGGGTGGGGGTGGATTCAACGCCGTTCATTTCTTTTGTAATTCGAAACGCTCAATCAAAAACCCCGCTTTGCTATCCGCCGCAAGCTTTTCGACATCCTCGCGCTCACGTTCCGGCAACACCCGATACGCCGCATCGGCGGAGCCCGCATGCAACAACAAGGCGGCCACATCCGCGATTTCGTCGCCGGTGGGAATCGGCAGGTCCGCCGACGAAATCCGCCCGGACTCCCCAAACGCGATCTGTTCCACGAACCGGTTCGCGCGGAACACCGTCAGCGAATCGCGCAGGTTGCCCTCCATTTCCAGCAGGCACTCGTCGCGTTCGTCGTCGGTCGCCTCCAGGTCGATCGGTTCCACTTCTCCGAGGGCGGCGCGCTTGCGCGGGGTGTACAGGGATTCCAGACCGCCGACCAGCCGCGCGTCGCTGAGAAACACCGCCGGCAGTTCCGTTTCGGTCGTAACCTCTGAGATGCGCGCCCCGGCATGGCGGCGGTTGACGATTTCGAACACCGCCTGCACCTGTTCGCGGCGCGCGCTGCCGATCTCCTGCAGATAGCGGAATCGCGCAAACGACCGGCGCGCGAATTCGGCGGCGCGGCGGTCCATCAATTCCGCCTGCGGCTCGATGGCCCCCAGCAGCAAGAACAAATCGCGGATGCGCACGCGCACGCGGGAGAGCGCCGCGGCGGGATCGGCGGCAAGCTGCCGGCGAAGCACCTCCTTCTGCATGCGTTCCAGCACGGCGGAGTCGTTTTCGAGATCCTCCAGGCGCCGCCCGGCCTGCTTGAGCCGGATCGGCAGGCGCACGCGGACCAATTCCCGGTAGCAGCTATGGCCGATCGCCTCGGAGAATTCGTCGTAGAGCACACTCAGGTTTTCACGGAGCGTCTCCGCGGCGAGCTGGCGGCGGGTCAGCCGCTCGATGCTCTTCTGCATCCCGCGCAGTTCCTGCAATCCGGCGCGCGCGTTGGCGATGCAGGCGTCGAGGTCGCTCCACGCGTTTTCGGAAAACGCCTCGGGGTTGGTCAGCATCGTGCAAACCAGCACCAGCCTGTCGGTAAACTGCGGCACTTCCACGGCGCCGATGCGGCGCAGGGCGTCGAGCATGGTCTCGGCGGGCTGTTCCAGGAAAACGATGCGCTGGTAATCGGGCCGGGGCGGTTCGGAGAGCCAGCCGGTGGCGATGAGCCGGTTCAGGATAATATTCGCCTGTCCGCGCGGCGACGCAAAGTCTTCACCGTCCGCCGCGGGCTCGTCATCGGGGCGCAGCCCGGCGTGGCGTTCCACCACCTCCACGACGATCTCCAGCGCCTCCTGCCTGGACAACCCCGACGCAGCCTCGCCCGCCTCACCCCAGAGAGCGTCCAGGGCGTCCACGTACACGCGAGCGTTCGCCCCGCAGAGCACCCGGAAGAATTCCGGAGAGACCTCGGAGTACAGGGCGGCGCTAAGCATGGCTCGCAGCGGTGAATGGCATGACGGGCATAAAGTTGCACTCCCCGTCGCTGTCATGCAATCTGCAAGCGCAAGTGGCGATTTTTGACCACTTGGGGTGAAAAATGGCGATCGCGGCGGGCGGGTAAAATTAGTTTCCCGAATACGGTGCCGGTCATTTTAAAAAAATTTCGTGTTGGTTTGCGTGGGGCTTCGAACAACGCGCCGGTGTTGTGGATTACGGCAGTCCTCTCTTTCCATCACCCACAAGTTTACAGGCCAGACGCACGAACCAGCACGCCACCCCGAATGCATGTCATCCTGAGCTTGCGAAGGATCTCACGAAATGCCAGACAGCGCCATTGTACCATTGGCGTCCTCGAAGCTAACGGCGTTGCTTCTGACGCCGTTAGCTCCGAAACATTCGAGGAAGATATTACGCCCGTCCGGCCTCGTGAGATCCTTCGCAAGCTCAGGATGACAAATAAGGAGCGCCGCTCCGGTTCGTGTGCGCGGCTTTTCCTGCCGGCTTTCCTATTCGTCCCATCTGTCTCATCTGTCCCATCTGTCCTATTAGTCCCTCCAAAGCCCGTTGACCACCCTGCACTTCCTCCCAAAGCGGCAGAGGACTCTTTCCATTACCCACAAGTTTGCAGGCCAGACGCACGAGCGAGCACGCCCCCCCGATTGCTGTCATCCTGAGCTTGCGAAGGATCTCACGAAATGCCAGACAGCGCCATTGTACCATTGGCGTCCTCGAAGCTAACGGCGTTGCCTCTGACGCCGTTAGCACCGAAACATTCGAGGAAGATATTACGCCCGTCCGGCCTCGTGAGATCCTTCGCAAGCTCAGGATGACAAATAAGGAGCGCCGCCCTGGCTCGTGTGCGCGGCATTTACTGCCGGTCTTCCTATTCGTCCCATCTGTCTCATCCGTCCTATTCGTCCCTCCAAAGCCCGTTGCCCACCCTGCGCACCCTCCCAAAGCGGCAGATGACTGCCGCACTCCAAAGCGCTTCGCGCCCCGCATCCAGCGCGCTTTGCCCCCTCCATTTCACAAACTTTTTCGCCGCTGGCATGGCGCGTGCTTTGGGGCGCTGTCGCCACAACGGCAAATAAAACAACACTGAACCGGAGCATTAAATGACCAATAAAGAACAACCCTCACCGTCACGAGGAACCCTGGGCCTGACGGGGCTGACCATGAACGCCATGGCGCTAATCGCGCCTGGCGCCTTCCTATGGCTGACCTTCCAAATGCAATCCCTCTATGGCGCCCCGCTTGCGGGGATGTCCATGTGGTTCGGGATTCTCCTCGCGCTGCTGCTGTGCCTGGCGACCGCATATAGTTATGCGGAACTCTCCAAGCTCTACCCCGGCGCGGGTTCTTCCTACCTGTATGCGGAACAAGCGTTTCTCTCCAAGACGCACGCCTACAAGTTTGCGCGAATCGCAAAATTCATCACCGGATGGGCGAGCCATCTCTACTACTGGGTTTACCCGGGGTGCATGGTAGGGGTCACCGCGATTCTTTCCGGTTACCTGCTGAATCAATTGCTGCCGGACACCTTCTCGGGCACCTATAACAGCCCGATCTTCATGTGGGTGTTCTGCGTGGTGTTCTCCCTGGGCGTTGCCTATATCGCCTATCGGGGCGTCACCGGAACCACCGGCGTCAACACCGCCATCAACGTGATTCAAATCAGCGCCCTGCTGGTCTTCACTGTGATTGCCATCGGTTACCGCATTCAACACAAGCAAGACTCGGTGGGCTATCACCTGTCCAACGGAACCGCGGTCGACTATCAAGTCGATACCACGCCCACGCTCGACGACAAAGGCAAGCCTGTGCCCGACGCATGGGCCGACAACAGCCCGAAGCTCGACGACAAAGGCAAGCCGGTCTTCAAGACCAGCGACCGGGCCGTGACCAAGGCGGATCTGGAAAGCAAGGAAATCCCGCTGCCCGCGGGCTTGGCTGAGGGCGATCCCTACCCTGTCCTGAAAAAGGACTCGGCAGGCAAGTTGATCCTGGCCAGCGGTCATGCGGTGGCCGTGCCGTTCACGGTTAGCTATAAGGCGGAGGACGCGTATTCAGGCAAGGCCGGGGACGCCAAGGATCCGCTTACCTTCAACTTCCACGCCTCCGCGAAGTCGGTGATAGCTCCGCACAACTTCAACTATATCTTCATCCAAGCGTGTATCGCGATTCTGATCCTGGTGGGATTTGAGTCCGTCACCGCAATGGGTGAGGAAGCGAAGAATGCAAGGCGGGATGTGCCGCGCGCGGTGCTGCTGTCGCTGGTCGTGCAAGGCTGCTTCTGCTACTTCCTGGAGTATTTCGCCGCCAACTACTTCCTGCACAACGGCTATACATTGCCGATGGCTGGAGCTTCGGGCGCGCCGGTCGGTGACATGATGGTCATCGTCGGAACCTGGTTGTTCGGCAGCTATGCCCTGGGCAAGACGTTCATGCTCGTGCAAGCGTTCACGGTTTTCCTGGCGTTGATCGGCACCACGCTCTCCTGCTTGAGCACGGGCGCGCGGGTCACTTACGCCATGGGCCGCGACGAGGAGGTCCCATCGCACTTCGGGTTGCTCCACGGCAAGACCATGTCGCCGCATCGCGCGATCTGGGCGCTGGGCATCCTCTCGGCGATCATCGGGATCATTACCACGGTGGTCTACCTGGGCGGAACAACTCCCACGGCGCTGGAGGCCAAGTATCATAACATCTGGTACGCCTTCGGGCTCTTTGCCCCGGAGACCTACGCCAAGATGCCGAACACGCTGGTGATCGTCACGCTGGTCAGCAACTTCGGAACGTTCCTGCTGTATATGATTACCTGCGTGATCACCATCGTGGCGTTCCGCGAGCATCACACGTTCCACGGCTTCAAGCATGTGGCAATCCCGGTCTTCGGACTGGTCGCCAACCTCGCTTGCATGCTGTTCTACTTGGTGGGCCCGTTCACCGTGGCGGGAATGAGTTGGAAGGAACCGTATATCGCGCTCGCCGTAGCCGGCGTGTGGGCGATCTATGGAACCGTCTACTTCGTGCGGTCCAGCAAGGCCAAGGATAAGCCGATCCTGGTTTCGGCGCCCGTGCGCGCATGAGAAATAATTAGCAAAGGGAGGGGGGGCGGCTATTTTCCGCAAGGAAGTAGCCGCCCTTTTTTGCTCTTTTTCATCTTTGCAGCGTTCTCAACACCGAAGGTGCGACCACACTGTAGCCAAGGGCAACGCCCCGATGTTTGAATACATTTTAGTGCAGGCTTGGGACATGGAGTCGGCAGGGGAGCGCGGGCATCCTGCCCGCACGTGTCGGCATCCTGCCGACGCGAACAGGCGGCAATCGAGATACTTGCCACTCCCATGCTCTCCTCGGAGGTCGTCGGCAAGATGCCGCCGACTGCGGGCAGGATGCCCGCGGTCCCCCTGCGTGTTCTGCGCGCTCTCCGAAAATGTGTACAAACGCCTAGGGCAACGCCCTAGGTCTGAGGAACGAGGGTTTGGGCTGAAGGCCCATGACAAGCCCCGTGTGGTTCCTTGTGCCAGGCCTTCAGCCTGAAATCGTTATGAAATCGAAGTCCTAGGCCGTTGGCCTTGGCTACAGTGTGGCCGGGCCTTCGGCCCTGAAATCGCGTTTGCAAAGATTAGAAAGATCCCTTTTTTTATATTATGAAAGTCATTGCTCATTCCCTTTCGTCGCAAGGTCCCGTTCGCCAGAAGAACGAGGACTTCGTGGCATTTTGGGAACCGGAAGACGACGAGGAGCGGCGCCAGCGTGGCTCCATTGCGATCATGGCCGACGGCGTCGGCGGACACGGCAACGGCGAAATCGCCAGCCGGATGGCGACAGACGTGGTGCTCCAGCATTTCAAGGAAGCGGAACTTTCGCTCTCGCCGCGCAAGCTGCTTAAGGGTGCTTTCACCGCGGCCAATCTGGCCCTCTACGATTGTGGACTGCGGGACGCGAGTCTCAGCGGAATGGCAACCACGCTCAGCGTCTGCATCTTCCGGGACACGACCCTTTTTGTCGGTCACGTAGGCGACACGCGCGTCTACCTCGTGCGGAACGAGAGCATCAAGCGGCTCACCAACGATCACTCGCAAACCGGCCTCAAGGTGCGGCTTCGCCTCATGACAGAGAACCAGGCGCGGGCGACCACCGACCGCTATTCGCTCACGCGCAGCCTCGGTTTTCGCCCGGTGGCAAGCTGCGACATCATGGAAATGGAGATGCGCAAGCACGACCGCATCGTGCAGGTTACCGACGGGGTGTACTGTTTCATGGGCGACGGCGAAATCTCCGAAGGCGTGGACCGGCTCGATCTCGGCGACATATCCCCTTACCTGATCGCCCTCGCTGAACGGCGCGGCACCGACGACAACGTTTCCGTCCAGGTCGTTCACGTTGACCGCGTCGAAGAAGCGAGGTACTATCGGCCCCTCTCCATCCTGCAACAAACATTACCGAATTCCCAATCTGTGAACAACGAACTACAACCCGGGCAAATGCTCGATGGGCGTTTTGAAATCGAAAAAGTCGTCAATCGCAGCGGGATGGCCAGCATCTTCAGGGCGATCGACAAGAAGACCGGGCAGGTCGTCGCCATCAAGGTGCCACATCTCCAGTTCGAGGCGGACCCCGGCTTCTATTCCAGGTTCGAGCGCGAGCTGGAGATCGGGCGCAAGCTCAATCACCCCAACATTCTCCGCTTCGTCGACGTGCCCGAGCAGACCCGGCCCTACATCGTCACGGAATATCTGGAGGGTAAGACGCTGGCGGATTTGCTGGTCGAAACCAGGCCCTTCCCGGTCGAGGACGCCATCCAGGTCGTCAGCCGGCTCTGCGACGCCCTCGCGCACATGCACGAGAAGAACATTGTCCACCGCGACCTCAAGCCGGCCAACATCATGCTATGCACCGACGGAACGTTGCGCATCATGGATTTCGGCATCGCCAAATCGATGGAGGCCCGGCGGCTGACTTTTGTGGGCTTCAGCACCACGATGGGCACCCCGGACTACATGGCGCCCGAACAAGTCCGCGGCAAACGGGGCGACAGCCGCACCGACATCTACAGTCTCGGGGCCATGCTTTACGAAATGACCACCGGCTCCGTCCCGTTCGACGGCCTCAACCCGTTCATGGTGATGAACTCGCGCGTCAGCGGCGATCCCCTTTCGCCGCGCCGGCTGAACCCCGACATCTCGCCGGAGCTGGAGGAGACCATTCTTCACGCCATGGAGCGCAACCCGCGTTTCCGCTTCGCCACCGTGCTGGAAATGAAAGAGGAGCTGGAGAACCCGTCGAAAGTCATCATGACGGGGCGCGTCACCCGCCTGCAACGGCCCAAGGCGTGGAAAGCGCGCTGGGAAGGCAGCCGCCTGGTGATTCTATCCGCGCTGTTTCCGATCCTGGTGTTCTTCACCGCCTGGCTGCTGGTGCGGTTTCATGTGATCGGGCATTGAGGGCGGAAGGCCGGGTGTAATATTTCATCGATCCCCCCCGGCTCAAGAAACACGTCTGCCCGTTATCTCGCCGAAGCGGTCACGGTAGTGTATTTCTCGACGACGGGCTGGATTGCGTCCGCCCAGATCTTGTACCCGGCGGCATTGGGGTGCAGGAAATCGGGCATGATCTCGCGCGGCAACGTTCCGTCGGCGGCGAGGAACTTCGGGCCGAGGTCGAGGAACGTCACGCGTTCGCCGGCCAGCGAGGCAATCTCTTTGTTGATACTGGCGATCTTGGCGCGGGCGGGGTCCGTCGCTTTTTCCGCGCGGGGAAAGACAGCGAGCAGGAGAAGATGCGCGTGCGGGCAACGCTTGAGATACTCCGCGCTTGCAGTCTTGATTCCTTCGGCGATCTGGTCGGCGCTGTCGCGTCCAGTGTTGTTGGTTCCGATCATCATGACCACCAGCTTCGGGTCCATGCCGTCCACCTGGCCCTGGTGCAGACGCCACAGCAGGTGCTCCACCTTGTCCCCGGAAATGCCGAAATCCACCGCATTGCGCGTCGCGTAATGGGCTGCCCACACCTCCCTGCCGCTGCCCTGCCAGCCGTCGGTGATGGAATCGCCGTCGAAGACGATGTCGAAATGCTTGCACCGGGTCCGTTCCAGCGACGTTTGAACCCGCTCGACCCAATCCATTCGAGGAGCGGGGAAAACGGCGGGATTGCTTCCCTGCGGCGGCGTGGGACACGGCCATACCGCCGCGGCGGGAATCTCCGCGGAGGCTGAAGCGGCAACGACGAGCGAGGCGGTAAATGCGAAAAGGAGGTTACGAATCATGGATTTTGTGTTGGTGTAAATTAAAGATTTAGACTTTGGCAGTCTAAATTTCGAGAATCGAGATTGCAGCTCAAAAATTCAAATTTTTCGTATGACCCGCGTCAAGCCGCACTAACGCATATCCATATCCCTCGTGCCGGGATGCACCCAGCCTGTTTCGTAGAAGTGCCGATCGTCGGGGTCCTGGGCGCACCCGGCCAACAGCACCGAAGCGGCAAGCAGGAACAAAATAGCGGTCGTTTTCATATCGGGCTGAAACGCTCGCCAACCTGGGTCGCGGGCGCCGTCCGGCTCATTTCCACCGGAGTTCTGGCACCCGAACACCCGCCGGTGGCATTCGCGAATCTCTGGAAAATACCCGTCGGGGATACTCCCGCAAGGCGATTTCGATGCGAAAGTGGATCGCAATTACGGACTTTCGCATTCACCGCTCGGAATCTTGGATGCGTTAGGATTCAACGCGACCCCGCCCAAGAGGTCCGATGTCCGAGGCCCGTTGGGAGTTATTGGCAGGGTGCTGCCACGAGCCGGGCGATCTGAGGAGATTCGCTTCCGGAGGGCGCATAGACTTTTACGGTCAACGAGCCTTGGTCAGCGGGTGTTAACCGGATACGCACCCATTTTCCCGCGCCAGTGTGGTCGCCTACGTAGCAAGCCGAGCGTCCCGCCTCCAATACCGCCGATGCTTTCGGGCTGTCGTTGTTCTTTACCAACAGAAATAGATCACCTGCGAACGCGGCCGGTGTGCTGATGCAGAGCTGGAAATCGCGTCCAGTCCAGACTCCTGCTTTATCGTAGCGTCGGCAGACATTCGGGGCGGTTTTGCGTCGAGTTTCCTCCTGCACTTCCAATCGGTAATCAAAGCCAGGCTGACGCACCCGAATGGCATCCGCTGCCTGTGACCAGGGTTCGGTTCCTGCAAAGCTCCCGGATGCGAGGACATCGAGGGTCGCACCTGCCAGCGGGGGCTCGCCACTGAGGACTTGGAACCGGTCGCCCTCAACCAACGTGCGGGCTCGCTCCTCGGTGAGCTGCACCGCGGGACTCGCTTTCCCGGAGGCCGCATAAGCCAGCAAGCTGCGCCGGAACTGAGCCGCCGCCGGACGATGAGGAAGATCGTTGGAAAGATCCAGCGAGGTAGCAATCAGGGTCCCCGCTCCGACCTTCGCCTCCCAGAGCAGACCGAGGCGGAATGCGCGCAGCGGATTATCGATCCCCTGCACCGGAATGCTTAATCCCACCGGCGCGTCGTTCAGAATAAAACCGCGGGCCGAGAGCGGCAACAGGTCGAACCATTGCCAGTCCCCGTGGGACTCCGTGGGGAATCGGGCCAGGGCCGGGTGAGCGGGATCGATCCACACGCCGCAAGTCTTCACCGATCCGCCGCACCAGGGATTCCAACATGCGTTGACGAAATTCACCGGCACGGCGTTCGGCGCATTGTGGCCGAGCCAAACCACGGTGGTGCCACCCTTGAGCCGACCCCATGCCGCGGAATCCATCTTCTCCGTTACTAATAAGGAGGACGGTATCGGTGGCTGGGCCGCCCCTGCCTCCGGCAACACCCAGAGGTTCCAGTCGTTTGCGGCCAGACCGGCGGCTTCGATGCCAAGCCGGTATTCGCCGGGAGCCGGAATGCCCTTCAAGTTCAGCTTCAGGGTCCCGAGCGTGGTCTTTGTACCCCTAGATATATCGCGGACCGCGCCGACCTCCCCTTTTGCGAGCTCTTTCCCCGCGAGGTTTCGCAGCGTCCAACGGGTGTGGACCGCAACCGCATCGCGCGGCCCAAAGTGAACAACCTCCACCGGCACGTCGCAGCTTTCTTCACCCGAGAAAACAAACTTCGGCAACCGCGCCACCACGACAGACGGAGCACAGAACCGCCGCCAAGCCTCCGGAGCGATCAGTCCTTTGGTGTTCCATTGCGCGTCGAGTATACCGACGAGAGACGTGTTCTGACCGCTGTAGTCGTGCAGATCGAGCAACTGAAAGCCGCCGATGCGATTCGTTCGAAACATCTTCTCGATTTCCTCTTTATAGATCGTGATCGATAGCTTGCCCGACGCCGCGGCAAACGCCGCCACATTTTCCGATAGCCCAGCGGCTTGCACCCGGTCCCTGAACAGCTTCAACGCGCCCGGTTGCATGACGCCTGTATAGGAGTCGATCTCCTTAAAATTCGGGTAGATCCAGTATTGGCCCAGTTCATGACTCATCACCGGCACCTCGAATTCCCCAACGATATGATTGAAATCACTAGCAGGCTCCGGCACCGCGCCCCTGGACCAGTCGTCGAAATAGCGGAGGCGTTCGAGTCCTTTGCCGAGTCC